>Ga0315284_10000412_pt1 | contig 58630 bp, 58 predicted proteins | sample YL17G09_16_MG_FD_203696 | JGI IMG/M metagenome (GOLD analysis project Ga0315284, IMG submission 203696) | Sediment microbial communities from Yellowstone Lake, YNP, Wyoming, USA - YL17G09_16 | ecosystem: Environmental > Aquatic > Freshwater > Lake > Sediment | place: USA: Wyoming | collected...
CAGTCGCCTCTGGGTCCAGCAAAGATGGGAAACAGCAACTACAACATTTACTGGGATGTCGTCTGTGCAACGCAGCCCGAACACAGAGCCGAACAACTCGACTACATTGAAGATGTTGACAGGCACTCCAAAAGCATCTGGCTGAACAGCCAATACTTCGCCGACCACGGACACTGCATTTGCCCTCGATGCAACGAACTGTGGAAGAAAAGTGGATTGAGTTGGCTTGAATGGCGCAGAAAAGAAATCACCGATTACATGGGGCAGATTAGAGAACGCGTGAAAAAAGAGTTCGTCATGTGCATACAACCTGATCCTGTGAGTTCTTATGAGCGTTACGGGGTCGACTTTGATGATCTTGCTAAGTACGCTGACGCCTTCAACGTTGTGATGTTCAGCAAGAACTACGCTACACCATGGTATTGGGAAATGCTGTCGCGCGGATTCAAGAAGCTGCTGAAGAAGCCATTCTACATCAGCCTGTACGTTTATGGTCCGGGCGACAACGCGAACGAGGTTCCATCAGCCTCTGAACTGCTGACCGTGAGTGCCCGCTGCGCCAGAGCAGGCGTCGACGGAATCCTCTACTTAACCGGCGGAGCTAGCCAAATCTGGGATTTCCAGAAAGCAGCAGTCGACAAGGTTGAGCTCCGCGAGCGCTTGAAGAGCTACGGCGGCGAACCAGTTCAAGAAGTTCTTGACTTGGTCACGAGCTGGGAAAAAATAGTGCAGTAAGCCTCAGCGGAAGCCGAAAGGGTGCAATTGAAACAACAAAAAGAATTGTATCCTCCACCACAGAACTACCGTGGTCAAAGCCAAGTCTACCCTATAGTACAACCTATAAATAGAGGGGGATAGACAAAAAATCACACAACAGCCAAAAAAGAAAGGCAGACTTTTCGGTCTCACGACCTTTTATCCTGCGGCTATTTGCTCTTGCTCTAATTCTTTCATTAATCCCATTTCAAGGTCGTTTTCTTCAGCCAATTCCGCTTTTTTAGGGGCATCTGTTTTTCGTTTGGGAGCTTTCTTGTTTTTTGTTCGCGGTTCTCCGAATGCGGATAGAACATAGCCAACCATGAAGAAGACAGCGATAACGGGGAACAATAAAATAGTAGTAATGCGTCGTCGTTTCCGCAAACACATTTCACCCAGAGAACACTCGCGCACGAACGTATTTAAGGAATATGAATTAGCAATACACCATAACGCTTGCTCAAAAAAGCAATAATCTTGGCGTTAACAAGTTATAATTTTGGAGAAGTTCCTGCAAATCTCCTTCAAATCCTCCACAATGACATCTGGCTTCAGTCCACTCGCTTGCAGATCCTTCAAAGTATAGAACTGTGATTGAACAAAGACCGTCTTGATACCTGCAGCTGCTGCGCCTTGGATGTCTTCCAATGGGCTATCGCCGATGTAAACCGTTTCCTCAGCCCTAACCTGCAACCGCTCCAAAGCATCCGCGAATATTCTTTTGTGAGGTTTTCGCCAGCCATTCTCCTCCGAAACCACGGCAGCGTTGAAAAACTGGCTAATGCCCAGCTGCCTCAAGCTTGCGTGTACCACTGGCGCATAAGTGAAGTTTGAAATTAAGCCCAGCTTACACGTCTCTGATGCCTTTTTCAAAAGTTTCTCAGCGTAAGGTCTGAGTGTAAGAGAATCAACAAAGTCCTGAAAGAAAACATTAAGCGCAGTCCACAAATGAGCATCCTTTGCGTCCAATTCAAAACCCAAAGCGCGAAGCGTCTCCGCCACCCACACCGCGTTCGTCACCTCCCTCAACTCCCCGTAACGCACAACACGGTATTTCTCATGCGCTTTGGCATAAGCTTCCAAAAACTCTTTCTTGTCTGTTTCGAAACCAGCTTCCGCCAATGCCTTGTGAAGTTTCGCCATCGAAGCATCCAAAGTGTATCTGCGCACATTCGCCAGAGTGCCAATGTAATCCGTAATTATGGCTTTAACCTGCGCCATTCTCACCTGATCTCCTTTTCGGCATCTGCATTAACAAGAAAAATGCCTGTTATACTTTTTGCGCTATCTCTTTGACTTTTCGTGCAAGCGCAGTGTCAAGAAGCTTTTCCGTGTCGCCTATCGCAGACTCTATTTTCGCGTCATATGGGATTTCTGCCAGAAACTTTAAGCCCAGTTTCTCAGTCTGCTGCCGAACATTCTTCGACTCCGTCATCTTCATATTCTCAACTATGCCAACAATTGGCACTTTCAAATCCTGCAGCAAAGCCACCAGCTTCTTAACCGTCTCAAACGCCAACTGCGACGACGTCGTCACAATCAAAAACTCTATCCGCCGCACCAGCCTAATCAAGTCAAGCACTGCATCCCCAATTCCTGGCGGCATGTCAATAACAAGATAATCCAGGTCACCCCATAACGTGACCGCGAGCAACTCAATCAGCGCGTTTGAAGTGTCCGCTCCCCGCAACGGCGCAGCATTATCGCCTGAATAGTAAACGAGTGACATGTACTTCAAGCCTTCAACCATCGGCGGAATCAAACCCTTTTCCTCCCTCGGTTGAGCATACTTGGCGCCTAGGATGATGTGTGTGGATGGGCTGGTGAAGTCTAAGTCGAAAAGACCAGTTCTGCAGCCTTTCTTTGCAAGCGTCAACGCGAGTGTGGTGGCTACCATGCTTTTGCCTACTCCGCCTTTTCCGCTTGAAACCGCAACGATTCTGCCGATTCGCTTCAACCTGTCATTTATCACGCTTGTTCTCGGGTCAGCCACGGTTATTTTGCTCCTTTTATGCTTTCAAGCCACACTCCGCGACCTTCCGCAATTTCAAAATCAGGACTACCACACTTAAGGCACTTAATGTAAACATGTGCCACTTCAGGAACGAAGTGTATTGCTTCAGCTGTCGCCTTGTCAAGTTTGTTTTTCTTGAAAAGCCAAGTGTTCCCGCAGACTCTGCATTTGAGCGTGGTTTTAGCTGTGGTTATATGGAACTTCACGTTTTTGAAACTGGCTGGCTTAAGCTGCATAAGCGCGAAACGGAATATTTCTCGTTCAACCTGCTGCAGTTCGCCGATTTTCACGGTTACTTCCGTAACTTGCTTTAGTCCTTCTTTCTCGGCGATTTGCGTTGCCGTGGCGATTACGGCTTCGGCTAATGCCCACTCATGCATAAAAAAGCCATAACACGACAGCGCAAGTTAAACGTATTGCAAATGCCTGTGCTGAGTAACTACTCTTTTGTAATTTGGTTGCTTTTGGTTGTTTCTGGTTGCTGGCGTGTACTCTAGTGCTCGGAACAGACTATAGCCCCCTTTTAAATAGTTTATATATGGTGGATTGGTGGTTGGCTGGTTCTGTTCCCTGAGGTCTATTGCTCTGAGGCGTCTACCCTTATTTATAGAGTGGAAGGCTAAAGTGAATCTTGGGTGTGCTGTCGCTTTCTTTTGGTTTGAACTGCAAGTGCAGTGGCTACGGTGATGATTATGACGACGGTAGCTATTATCATGCAGAATTCTGAGTGTATTCCTTCATTTGATGAGGTCGCATTGGAGGTTGCATCTCAATTATTCTCATAGTTTAGTTGCCAAAAAGTATCTCGAAGCTGAGGTTTAATTGCATCTCCGACTGATTCCGCATTACCGCAAAAAGGTTTATTCCAACTTGACCCGCCGTCAGATAGTCTGGTAGTATATTGCGAGTAAGAGTTATTAACTGTAAATGTGCCTATCATAGGCTATGCCCGACAAAGTTCACTGTGCCCACATCCTCGTCAAAACAGAACAGGAAGCCAAAGCCATTGTGGAAAAGCTGAACAAGGGCGAAAAATTCGCTACCATCGCACAAACGGTTTCACTCTGTCCCTCTGGAAAAAAGGGCGGAGACCTTGGAACGTTCACGAGAGGCAAGATGGTTAAGGAGTTTGAGACTGCAGCTTTTACCCTTCAGAAAGGCGAGACTTCTGGTCCTGTGAAGACAAAGTTCGGGTACCACATAATAAAACTTTCAGAAGATCTATGCGGAAGGGTAATTCGGATTTAGCGCTTTTTTAGTTCTTCCTCGATTTCGGCTTTTAACGAAGAATCTTCGACAATAGAAAGCAGTTGTAGGAGTCTGCCTTTTACGCTGTATTCGTTTTCGTCGTTGCCTAATGTGTACCAGTATTCGCCTTTTCGAAGCCACGCAAGGAGCACCCGCGCTTCAGCCTCCACCGCAAACTTAGGCGCAAACACAGAAAACGCCAAAGCCTTGCCTTCTACGCAGGTTTTCATGAATTTCTCAAAAGCCTCTGTAACCATCAAACCGCTGTTTTGAGCTAACTCCTTAAACGTAGCATACAAGTCAGGGTCAAAACGAAAACTCTTAAACTGCTTAACCAAACAGGTCACCTCACACAGTTTAGCCAAACACACACGTGTCGGCGTATTAACAATTTGTATAAACAAAATGTATAATCAAACAGGGGGAGGGGTAGGTCAGAAGAGGTAAACTAAGCGCTTAATTCTCAAAAAAGAAAAATAGTTTAGAAGACGTAAAGTCTTGCGGGTTTATTTTTTGTTCATGAGGTATTCGTGCATTGCTTTGCCTGCTCTTTTGCCTGCGCCCATCGCGCTGATGACTGTGGCTGCGCCTGTGGCAACGTCGCCGCCTGCGTAGACTCCGTCTAAGCTTGTTTTGCCGACTTCGTTAACGCATATTGTGCCGTGCCTCGGGTCAGTTACCAAGCCTGCAGTGGTTCTTTGGATGATTGGGTTTGGTGTCTGTCCAATGGCGATGATGACTGTGTCAGTTTCCATAGTGAACTCCGAACCGGGGATTGCTTTCACGCTTCTTCTGCCTTTCGCATCGGGTTCTCCAAGCTCCATGCAGATGCATTTCATGCTTTTAACCCAGCCTTTCTCGTCGCCGTAGAACTCTATTGGCGCGGCAAGGAACTTGCAGACTAAGCCTTCTTCTTCAGCGTTCTCAATTTCTTCGTGTCTGGCGGGCAATTCGTCGCGTGAGCGTCTGTAAAGTAGGCATACGTCAGCGCCCAGTCGCATTGAACTTCTTGCGCAGTCCATGGCTACGTTTCCGCCGCCGATGACGACCACGTGTTTACCAATGCGTATTGGTGTGTCGAAATCTGGGAATAAGAATGCTTTCATCAAGTTGACACGTATGAGAAATTCGTTAGCTGAATAGATGCCGCCTAAGTTTTCTCCAGGGCATCCTGTGAACTGAGGCAGACCTGCACCGCTACCGATGAACACAGCCTCGTAGCCGTTCTTCATCAATTCTGGGATAGTGTGTATTCTGCCAATCAAGTTGCCCAACCGCAAGTCGACACCCAGTTTCTGGATGTAGTTAACATCGTTCTGGACAATGGCTTTGGGTAAACGGAATTCAGGAATGCCGTAAGACAGCACTCCGCCTGCCAAGTGAAGCGCCTCAAACATGGTTACTTCGTGGCCAAGCTTAATCAAATCAGCCGCAACTGTGAGCCCTGCAGGACCTGCACCGACAACGGCTACTTTTTTGCCTGTTGGTGAAGCTTTTTCGGGAAGTTGGAAGCCATGGTCACGTTCCCAGTCTGCGAGGTACCGTTCTAAGCGTCCGACGCTGACTGGTTGACCGATTTTGCCGACGACGCATTTTTTCTGGCATTGCTCTTCCTGCGGGCAAACACGACCGCACACAGCAGGCAGCGCGTTCTTCGCCTTGATTTTGGCTATGCCTTCGGCGTACTTCTTTTCTTTGATGCATTTGATAAACTCTGGGATAGGAACCTCCACGGGACAGCCAGGAATGCACTGCGGTTTGGGACATTGCAGACAGCGGCTAGCTTCTTCTTGTGCCATTTCTTCGTTATAGCCTAAGGCGACTTCGCTAAAGTTTTTAGCGCGTACTTTAGGCTCTTGCTTTGGCATCTCTATGGCTTCTTTCTTTAACTTTGGTTTAGGCTTTGCTTCTGCCACACTTACAACCTCCACTTGTTTCCCACAATAGTGAACTTAATCGTTCTTCAGGAAGCATCATACGCTGACGCAGAATCAGCTCAGCGAAATCAGTCTGGTGCCCATCGAATTCAGGCCCGTCAACACAGCCAAACAGCATTTTTCCACCCACCGTGACACGGCAGACACCGCACATGCCCATACCGTCAATCATTATAGGCGTCAAAGTCACGATTGTTGGAATACCATAAGGCTTAGTTATTTCGCTCACGTTCTTCATCATAACTACAGGACCCATAACAACGCAGCGGTCAAACTTTTCCTTCTTCAACAGATCATTCAAGAAATCAAAACCCTTGTAACCAACAGTGCCATCGTCTGAAGCAACGTAGACCTTGTCGCTCATGGCTTTGGCTTCTGGCTCCATGAACAAGAATTCTTTTGATCTGCAGCCCAACACGGTGGTCACTTGGTTCCCCGCTGCCTTCATGGCTTTAACCTGCAGCAGCATAGGTGCAATCATGATGCTTCCGCCTACACACAGGACTTTACCATATTTTTTGATCTCGGAAGGATTACCTAAGGGGCCAGTAACGTTTAGTATGCTGTCGCCTTCGTTGAAGCAACCGAGTTCTTTTGTGGTTTTGCCGACTTCGTGGAAAGCAAACGAAACGGTGCCTTTCTTTGTGTCGTAGCCGCTGATAGTTAGGGGTACACGTTCACCTTTCTCCTGTGGAATTACAATTAAGAATTGACCAGGTTGAACTTTGGCAGCGATGTCGGGAGCACAGACTTCGAATAATGTCTCTTTGTCAGCAAGCTTTTTCTTGGATACTATTTTGTACGTTTTACTTCGCCTCCGTTTTCACAACTGCACATTGGGGCATAGCCGAAATCTTCCGGTAGAAACTTTCAAACTTTGGTTTAAGTTCACCCTCACATCGGGGGGACAACTCTACCATTTCAAAGCGGTCAAGCAAATTCATCTTCTTCAAAGCATCCTTTAGCACGCCAAGGTTTCTTTCAGCGGTGTCTCTTCCTTGCTGAAGCTTGCAATCATCAGTTGAACACACGATACCCATGACGCCGTCGAAACCGCACTTCAGGGCTTTCACGACGTGGACGGGGTCCATTCCTTTGAAGCATGGAACTTCTAAAACCATGGCGTTTTTGCCTTTAAGGACGCTGTCAGGATTGTCCAAACCTGAGTATTCGGACCATTGGCAACTGAACAAGAGAACAGCTGGAGCTTTGGTTTGAGCTTTAAGCTTTGAGGCAGCTTCGCCGTAACGGTTCAGGACATTTTCAAATTCGTAGCCCTTCACCTGAATTGCATGGTGCGGACAAACTAGTTGGCATGCACCGCAACCCACACACTTTTCCATATCGACAGTTGGCGAGGAGATTGGTTCAGCCTTAATCGCGTCGTAGGGGCAGATGAAGACACATTTGTCGCAGCCAACACATTTTTCGTTATCCCATATGGCTTTCCGGGAAAACTTTACTACTTTCAATACGTTCTCGTCAAAACCTAACTGTTCAAGAACGTTCTTGCTTAAGAGAAAACGGCGCGTGTTAATTTTGGTGCCTTCCTTCATACGGCAGAAAGCATCTTCACATTGAACAGAAACAATGTTTTTCACGCCTGAATTAAGAACTTTAAAAACAAAATCCGTGGGAACTCTACCTGCGCAAGGCAAACGTAACGGAATATAACTCTGAACGTTTAGTCCTTGTTCGGCAAGGATATCTTCAACTTCACAGTTTGAAGGTGAGTTTCCTCGGCACATCAAGACAAGCGTGTCGCCTTTAACGCTCTTCCTTGCACAATTAACGTAGTCCAACAGGTTATCATAATTGTAATACGCCATTTCAATGGCAGTAACTGGACAAGCACTGGAGCATATACCACAAACTTGGCATTTCTGGATGTCAATTTCTACTTTGCAGGTTTCTGCGTCGCGGTTTATGGCTTCAAAAGGACACACAGAATAGCATACTGAACATCGACTACACAGGTCTTGATTGATTTTTACGGCAGCGATACACTTCTCAGTCATTTCAAGTGACCTCTCTTTCTTTCCCAGCGTTTTTCAACACTATAAGCATGCCAAACTATGCTTATGAAATCATGAAGAGAGGTTTTCGACGATATAATTCTTTCTCTCTATTTGCGGTAATACGGTCGTCTGATAAATCCGTAAGCTTCGAGCGCTGCTGTGATGCCTTGACCAACAGCTGTTCCTATTTGTCTTACTGGATGGTTCGTTACATCTCCTGCAGCGTAGACTCCCGGGATGTTTGTGCGTTGGTTAATGTCGATTTTTATGCTGCCATCTTCCTCAACTTCCACGCCTGACTCTTTGGCAAGTTGACTGTTAGGTGATTCACCTATCTGGACGAAAACTCCGTCAACGGGCAACTCTCGAGTTTCTCCCGTTTTTGTGTCATATAGCACTGCGGTTTTGACGGTTTTTTCACCCTTGATTTCCTTCACTTCTGTGTTCCAGTAGACCTTCACGTTCCCCTTGGACTCTATGTCTTTCACAAGAGCGTTTTCTGCGCGAAAGGCTTCTTTCCGGTGGACAACCACTACTTCAGCGGCTAAACCTGAAAGGTATAAAGTCGTTATGCACGCTGAGTTGCCGCCGCCAACCACGAGTACTCGTTTGCCTTTGAAAAATGGGCCATCGCATACGCCGCAGTAGCTTACGCCTCTTCCGCGGAATTCTTTCTCGCCTTTCACACCCATTTCGCGGTAATGAGCGCCTGTCGCAATGATAATCGCTGAGGCTTCGTACTCTGCGTGGGCGGTTTTAACTATTTTTTTTTCACCCTTAAGGTCTAAGGCTGTCACGGTCTCTAACTCGTGAATAATTGCACCCGTTTTTTTGGCGTGCAATACCTTTTTGTCTGCTAGTTCAGCACCGCTAATCTTGAAAAAGCCTGGGTAATTCTCTACGATTGGAGCGTCCGCGGTTGTTCCCCCAGGCATTTTCTCTTCAATGAGAAGGGTTTTGAGCCCGCTTCTGGCGCCATAGATTCCAGCAGCTAACCCAGCAGCTCCAGCGCCGATGATTATTAAGTCCCAGTTTTCCATGCAATTCACTCTCGGATGAAAGTAAATTTGCCGCGAGCAGTTAATGAATTATTCGGAGCACAATATTTGTGTAACGTTATTTTTTGAGTTGTCACAGTTTGCTGATTCCAAGTACCGCGTTGAGTACGAAGAACTATTGTGCTCGGAAGGACTACCCCCTCCCTTTCATATAGAGTGAATGAGAAAATGTGCTACAGCTTCAAAAAAGCGGAGTTTCCTGTTGGAACTTGTTTTTTGGCGCAAAGTTCTTATTTTTTCAACCCATTGTGCTATAGTTGTAGCTCGAGTGGTTGTATGGTGAAAGTTCTTGTTCTCTATTATAGCAGAACTGGGAACACGGAGAAGATGGCTAAAGCTGTTGCGGAAGGTGCTAAGAGCGCGGGTAATGTGCAGGTGGAGTTGAGCTATTTCGTTGATGCTGAGGAGCTGGGCGGTTTCGGCGCGGTTCTTGTGGGGACGCCTACCTATCATCATGACATGCCCGTTGACATAAAGATGCTTTTTGAGGAAGCTGCAGCCAGAGGCGTCAACTTGAAAGGGAAGATTGGCGTAGCCTTTGGATCTTACGGTTGGAGCGGCGAAGCGCCAAAATACGTTCTTGAAATCATGAAAAACAAGTTCCAGATGCGGGTAACCGAGCCGCTATTGCTGACTAAGTACTTACCTGACCAAAACACACTTGAAATGTGCAGAGCTTTAGGAAAGCGGGTATCCGAAAGCCTTATTCACCCAACGTGACCGTTCCTATAAATGAGGAAGCAAAAACATGAGTGCCTCAAACAATAAGATACTGGATTTTATGAAAAAACAAATAGTAACCGAAAACGAAATAGTAGATTCGGTAAACAAGGGCATAAAGAACATAAAAAACCCAGCCGTCAAAGGCGTCCTGAAAGGAATATCACTAGATTCCATGAAGCACGCGGAACTCTATGCTTCAGCTGTTGTGCTTTTAACGAATGTTTCCCAAGCGTTGACCCAAGAAAATCTGGATGAGCAACGCGCGCTAGTCGAGAAGCATATCCAAATAGAAGCTGAACTAATCAAGAAACTGGAGAAAGAATTGCCCGCAATCCAGAACAAGAAGGTCGCATTTCTCCTAAACTCTATATTGGCTGACGAGCGAAGACATCATGCATTGCTCAAAAATGTTCTGGAAATAATTGTGCACGCAGAAACCATAACCGAAGATGACTGGTGGAAAATCCTATGGGAAGAAGTCCCGTTCCACGGCGCCCCAGGTGGATAGCTAAGTAAACATAATTTTTCTAATTTTTTCGTTTTCACGTTTTACTGCTTTTTCTTTTTTTTTAAAAAAAAAGTGCGATAGTTGGAAAGCACAACCTTAGACAGAAGCGGGTGAAGCCTTGTAGCTTACGAGTTTTCTTTGTGCTTGGTAAACCGCGTTGAAAAGCTCAGCGTTTCCTCGACCAATTTGTGTAGCTCTTTGAGGAGCCAAGCTAACCGTTCACCCTTTTCTGTTAGGCTGTAGGTTTTGGGAGTTTTTCTCGCGAACACCAGTTTCTTGCCTTTCAGTCCGCGTAGGTACTTGTAGGTTCTTCTGACGGAAAGTTCAGTTTTCTCGGCAAGTTTCTTAGCAGGGACTCCCGCGTCAGGAATGTTGCCGTACACTTTGTTCTCGGTTAAGCTTAATGTTTCCTTGCTTGGGTCGCGTTTTGACTTAAAGAAGAATACGTAGTCTCTTTCTTCTGGAGTCTCAACTAGACCCCCTGTTTTTAGCCGTTTCAGAATTCTTGATACTATTTTGGATGGAACCAGTTCTCTTATTTCCTCGAAGGTTTTAGGTCCATTGAGTAAGGCTTCGAGGATGTTTTCTTCGTGGCACTCAGAATGCGCAGGCAAAAACTCCGCGAACTCAGGAATGTTCTCGATTAGTTCGGTGAGTTTGCCGCCGAACGCGGTAGCATAGAATTGATCTTGGGATTCGGTAGCAAGACCAACTTTCAGTAGCGGTCGCAGGTACTCCTCGGTTAAAGTGTCTTGGCTGTGCAGGTAGCCTGCTTTCTTAAGTTCCTGTTGGAGTTTGCTGATTGAGTAGCGGCCTTTCCCTATAGCCTGCAAAATGTATAATCGCGTGTCGTTTTTGAGGACGTTTAGGAGGTCTTTCATAAAGTTGGGGTTTTCCATGGTTTCACATAGTCGTCTGAGCTCGTTTCTGAGTTTCCACACGTTGCAGCTGGTTATGCATTCAAGCGGGGTGACGGGTTTGCAGTTCGTGCATTCTTTGTCCAGAGTCATAAGTATGTCCGTGATGCCGTGGTTTTCTCGGTTTCTGAGTGCTGTGAGGTTCTCTTCGGTTTTCATATTATTCGTACCCTTGTAGGCGTGTGTCTTGACGGGTAGGGAGATTGGAGAGACAGGAGAGAGAAGTTGAGAGGAGCCCCTTCAGGACATACGGCAAATAAAAACATGACATACGGCATCTTTATATATATTTTCCCAGAAGAATACCTATATCGGTGGAAAATTGCTCACGCCATGCGAAGTTGCAGTAAAAACAATCTCACCAGCGATAAGAGCGCTCCTAGCAAAAACACTTCTAGAAAAACACGAAATGAAAGAAACCCAAGTAGCAGAAATGCTAGGAGTAACCCAGTCAGCAATAAGCAAATACTCCAAAAACGTCAGAGGAACAACCATACCATTAGAGAACATACCTGAAGTACAGACAATCGCAAACCAAATGATAACGTTACTACTCACAAACCCGACGGAACAGACAGAACTAATGAAACTCTTCTGCCAGGCATGCATGATAATAAGAGGCAAAGGCTTAATGTGCGCTCTCTGTCAGCAAAACCAAAAAATCAAAATAGACAATTGTGACTTTTGCGACGGAAAATAGCACTTGAAGATTTATTAAAACCGCAACCAAGACTACTTTTTGAGAGGCTTAAACATTTGTCTTCTTATGACGAGAAAATCGTCTTAGACACCATAGAGAAAGTGACGAAAAGCGTAGTCAACATAAGCACCATAAAGCTCGTGCAAAACCTGTTCTTTCAAGCCGTCCCTGTCGCAGGAATGGGCTCAGGCACAATATTCGACGCTGCCAAAGGCTTAATCCTCACCAATAACCACGTAGTCGGCGGCGCAGAAAAAATCAACGTCACTCTCTGGAACAACCAAGTGTTAGAGGGCGACATAGTCGGATCATGCGTCGCACGTGACATAGCCGTCGTAAAGGTCAAAGGCAAAAACTTGCAGTCAGCAGTGTTCGGAGACTCGGACACGTTAAGAGTGGGACAAAGAGTCTACGCCATTGGCAATCCATTTGGTCTCGCGGGCGGACCCACCGTAACTTCAGGCGTAATCAGCGCCATAAACCGAACCATCGAATCAGACCGCGGCCTCATAGAGAACCTCGTCCAAACCGACGCAGCCATCAACCCAGGCAACAGTGGCGGACCCCTCGTAAACCTCGAAGGCAAAATTATCGCTATAAGCACCGCTATCATACCCTTTGCTCAGGGCATAGGATTCGCCATACCCATCAACTCGGCGAAAACCTGCGCTACAGACATAGTAACGGAAGGAACTGGCAAAAGACCCTGGCTCGGAATCGTAGGCTTGACATTAACCGAAGAAATAGCCAGATACTATGGTTTACCAGTGGGACATGGCGTACTCGTCACAAAAGTGGCTGAGGGAAGCCCTGCAGAGGAAGCGGGAATGGCGAACGGAGACATCATCCTTGAAGTGGACAACGCTGAGACCAGATCAATCGAAGAGTTAGTTATTGAGATACACAAGAAGAACGTCGGGGACAAAGTTCGAATCTTCGCGCTCCGCAACGGCAGAGAACACTTCTTTGAACTTAAGCTCAGCGGCACGCCATAGTTTCTCTTTTCCTAATTCTTATTAACCCAAGCCAGCCAGTTTAAACTGTCGGATCCTTAATTTTTCAGGTGACTTAGGTTGAGCCAAAAAGAGATCAAGCAAATCCTCACGAAATACCGGACCGTTGCCGTGGTGGGACTTTCACGAGAGCCGGACAAACCCAGTTACGAAGTAGCCGCGTACCTGAAAGCATATGGCTTCCGTATTATTCCAGTTAACCCGTTTGCCGACGAGATTCTGGGCGAAAAAAGCTACAAAAGCCTCCTAGAAATGCCAGTTGAGGTTCAGGAAAAGATAGAGATTGTGGACATTTTTAGACCCCCAAAAGATGTGCCACCCATTGTTGAGCAGGCGGTCAAATTGAAGGCGATGCATGGAAAACCCTATGTTGTCTGGATGCAGCTGGGGATAGTCAATGCGATTGCAGCCGAAACAGCGATGAAAGCTGGGCTAAAGGTTATCATGGACAAGTGTATGATGGTGGAACATAGACACTTGTTTTAGCCCAAAGTGGACAGTTCGACTTATACAAGGCCTAGCACTAATGACGCGAGAGTGGCGACGGCAACTATTGCCAGAGTTTCAAGCAATGTTACTTTCCAGTGAACTCGTGTCCTCCTTGAGCGGTAACGAACCAGAAAGATGCCAGCGATTGCGGCGACCACGGCTAGAGATAAGATTATGTTGAGCGGGGTTGGCAAGGTAACGTAAGTAATTATTGGCACGCTTCCAGCAAGGAAAGTGGTGGTTCCGCAGATCATCGCCGCAAAAAGGTTTGACCTGCGTATTTCTTTACCTAACACCAAGAACAGTTTTTTAACAAGCATCAGGGATTTGTCACGTTCCGCCTTGTCTGGAATGTCGCTTAGACTGTAATTCATCAACGTCTGCAAAGTCATGATATCCGCTAAGTCTTCCGTAATTCCTCCGAGGAAGAAACTGGAGAAATTAGTGATGGCAACCGCCGTCAACGTCAAGAACGCCGCGAAAACCACCGTCTTCATAGAGAAGAAAACGGTGCTACCCGTGAGTGTAGATATGAAAGCCGAAAGAATAACAACCAGCCCCGTTATTGAGCCATCAACCAGTCCAGCGACAACTTCGAGGATGGGTTCTTTTTTCAAGAGGAGACTTTGCCATTCCTTGCCAAGTTTGAGACCCTGCTCTGTCAGCTGCACGGTGTCGCCGTTGTCGATGATGAGCCCTTCGGAAGCCATTTCTTTCAAGGCTTTTTCCAGTTCACTCATGTTGATGCAGGCGAGGTTTGTGCAGACTTTGTCAATTCTGCGTTTAAGAGAAACCTTGGGCATTATGTGGCCTTCGCTGAGGTTTAACATAACAATTATTCTTATAACATCAGGGAGTTCTTGAATTTCAAAGGCCACTCAGCAAGTCACCGTTTCACGATTTCAAGATTAAATGGTTTAACGGAATAATAAATTTTGTGCGCACGCTACCACACGTTTCGCGCTTACTCACATGAAGTTTTTTAGGTGGACTTTTGTTTGTTGCATCGTTTTTGTAGATTACTTCTCATGGTTTTTTAAAAAATCCAGTACTAAACTGAAAAAGACAATCGCACGAAAAAGGAGAAAGAAAAACTGTTATGCTTTGATTTCTGTCGCTATCTGTTTGCCCAGTTCAAAGCATTTCTTCAGGTCCTCTTGGTCTGGGATATACTTGATTTCAAGACCGGGTTCGCGAACTTGAAAACCTGCTTTCCGCGCGATTTCAGCCATGCCTCTCACCGCACCGCCTCCCCAGCCGAAAGAGCCGAAGAAACTCCACAGTTTGTCTTTTGGCTTCAAACCAGTGACGTATGTCAGGAAGGAACCTATAGTTGGAAATATGCCGTTGTTAATCGTTGGCGAGCCCACCAACACTGCTTTGGCGTCCAAAATTTCGGTCAAAGCCTCCGTATTGTCTGATGCTCTTAGTTTCAGGAGTTTCACATCAACGCCTTCGCTGATTGCGCCGTCAGCAATAGCACGCGCCATTTTGTCCGTGCTTCCCCACATCGTGTCATAGACTATGACGATTTTCTTCTTGCTCAATCCTGCACTCCAATCCAAGTAAGCCTTGATTATTTTAGACGGGTCTTTTCGCCAGATGACGCCATGACTTGGCGCTATCATGCAGCAAGTCAAGCCCGATTGGACTACCTCTTGAATTTTCCGAGTTATCAGTGGTCCGAGAGGCATGAGTATGTTGGCGTAGTATGTTGTGGCTTCCTCCATCAGAACGTGCTCGTCAACCTCGTCATCGAAACGCCCGGATGATGCAAGATGCTGGCCGAAAGCGTCGTTGGACAAGAGGATTTTGTCTTCAACTACGTAAGTGAACATGCTGTCGGGCCAGTGAAGCATGGGTGCTTCGACGAACTTCAGCGTTCGCTTTCCAAGTTTCAGCTCATCGCCTGTCTTTACGGTTTTGATGTTGAAGTACGCACCGTAATGCTCGATTATGGCGTCTTTTCCTCGCTCAGAAGCTATGATAGTGGCGTTTTTAGCGTGCTTCGCAATCATGGGCAGGCTGCTTGAATGGTCCATCTCCACATGGTTAATTATGATGTAATCAATGTTTTCGGGGTCTGTGATTTCGCGGATGTTCTGAAGTAGTACATCAGAGAACATGTACTTCACAGTGTCAATAAGCGCTGTTTTTTCGTCCTGGATAAGGTAGGCATTGTAGGTGCTTCCTCTGCGCGTGATGTAGCCGTGGAAGTCGCGGAGGTTCCAGTCGACAACTCCGACCCAGTTTATGCCTTCTGTTAAAGAAACTTTCACCATTTTTTCTCTCACTCCGATTGTTCTTTTTGCGTTTTCAGGTTATAAGTTATTTTGACGCTTGCCTTTTCAAAGAGTACCCCAACGGGGCAATTCTTCAACGTTAAATCGTGCAATCTTTGAATTCTGTCCGCTGGCGCGTCAAGCTTAAAAGTAATGTTAAAGGTTTCTTCTGTTATCGTTCCTGCTTCTTCAGACTTTACGGCTTCAACTTTAACATCGCAGCCTTTCAATGGGAGACGCATTTTCTGGGCGGTCAACGCGCAGATAGTCGCGTAGCATCCAGCATGGCTCATAACACACAGTTCAAGAGGTGTCGGTCCGAGACCTGGAAAAGTATCGTGTGGTTGATCTACGATGGAGCAGTGTGACCTGCCGTTGTCGAGGGCGATTTCGAATCCTTGGATTATTCGTGCTCGCGCATGAAGTTTCCCCATGATTTCAACTCCGGAAAAGCCTAAGAAGACATTCTTGTTCAGTTTTTTCTTTCATAATCTGGCAACTCCATATCCTAGTTAAAAAGACTACAAAAGTCTCTGTCTTGACCGCTTTATATTGGTTTCGTCCAAAGATTCAACGAAGACTCTCAACAGCTCGTGCTATACAAAACCAAGGGTGCGTTTAAAGAAGGACGTAAATGTTCACAAAGATAATATGTGAGGAACCCCAAGTTGTTAGGTGAGAATGAACCGTGTACAGGTAGTTTTTGTTGGAGGTTAATTGAAAGATGAGTTTGTTACCTGACGACAAGAAAGAAGACATCAGAAACGAGTTCAAAGAGAAACTGGAAGGTCCAGTGAAAATCGTCATGTTCACCCAAGAACTCGAGTGCAGGTTCTGCTCCGACACCCGACAGCTAGTTCAAGACATGGCAACTTTAAACGACAAAATCACGGTTGAGGTCTACGATTTCGTGGCGAACGCCGACAAAGCCAAAGAATACGGAATCGACAAAATCCCCGCCCTAGCAATAATCGGCAAGAAAGATTACGGCGTAAGAATCTACGGCATACCCTACGGGTACGAAATCCAAACGCTCATAGACGCAATGATAAGCGTTTCACGGGGCAAGACAGACCTTTCAGACAAAACAAAAGAGATACTAGCAGATATCAAAGCGCCCGTTCACATCCAAGTCTTCGTCACTCTAACATGCCCGCATTGCCCTGTTGCCGCGACCATTGCCCATAAACTCGCCATAGAGAGCGACATGATAAGAGCAGATGTCATTGACGCCACGGAATTTCCGCAATTAGCCCAGAAGTACAGTGTTATAGGAGTCCCCAAAGTAGTTATCAATGAGAAAGTGGAGTTCGTCGGAGCATTCAACGAAGACCTGTTTGCTGAACACGCGGTGCTTGGCGCATACCAAACATAAAAAGCTGCGATATAGTCGAAACAAGAACAACAAAAAATAGAGAAAACATTGTTTTTCTGTTGAGGCAATTCCTCTGCCTCTTTTTGTCTAGTGCCCACCGCAACAGCAAGAATGCCCTGAATGTCCTTCGGTTGAGGCACCTTTCGTGAATTTCGTTGGATTCTTGTCGAAGGTTGATTTGCAGGAAACGCTGCAGAAATAGTATGTTTTGCCCATGTAGTCGGACTTGAGCTTTGCGGTTTTCTCGTCCACCATCATACCGCAGACTGGATCTTTAGCCATAATATGTTCACCTCCCATTGTTTTCTCGCTTCTTATGCATTGAACTTTTTGAACTTGAACTTAGCCAGCTTTAGGGTTGCAGAGTTGCTGACCACGGTTAAGCTGCTAATAGCCATGGCTCCTGCAGCGTACATCGGATTCAACAACCCTGCTGCCGCCACCGGTATCATGACTGCGTTGTAGATAAACGCCCAGAATATGTTCGTGTTAATCTTCCTCATCGTTCTCTTGCTTAATTCCACGGCTAATGCGACGTCTCTCAGGTCATCTTTGATCAGCACGATACCACCTGTTTCTTTAGCAATGTCAGTTCCGCTTCCAATGGCGATGCCTATGTCTGCCTGCGCCAGTGCTGGAGCATCGTTAATTCCATCGCCAACCATGGCTACGACTTTGCCTTCGCCCTGCAACTTCTTGATGGCATCCACTTTCTGCCAAGGCAACACGTTTGCTATCACTTTTTCGATGCCTAATTGCCGCGCTATTGCATGAGCAGTTTTCTCGTTATCACCTGTCAGCATTGCCACTTCCAGATTCATGCTTTTTAACTGTTCAACTGCTTCGGCAGCGCTCTCTTTCGCGGTATCCATTGCCGCAATTACACCGGCAGGTTCGCCGTCAACAGCCAGTATCATAGCGGTTTTGCCTTGTTCCTCCAATCCGACTAAGTCATTTTCCAACGTGACTATTGGAACGCTTTCTTCTTGCATGAGCTTGCGGTTTCCAAGCAACACTCGCCTGCCTTTTACTGTGCATTTTACTCCTCGTCCCGGCAAAGCTTCGAAGGAATCTGCCTCAGCGAGTTTCACTTCGGCTTTCTGCGCTTGGTTTACGATTGCTTCTGCCAGCGGATGCTCTGAGCTTTTCTCGGCTGAACCCGCAAATGCCAGCACGTCTTTCTCTGTGAAATTGTTGTAAGTTTTAACGTCGGTGACTGAGGGTTCGCCTTTGGTGAGGGTTCCAGTTTTGTCGAAGACTACGGTGCTGAGTTTTCGGGCTTTTTCAATATATTCACCACTTCTAAGTAGCACACCGTATTCGGCGCCTTTGCCCACGCCTGCGAGTATGGCGGTTGGCGTGGCTATGCCCAACGCGCAGGGGCATGCTATGAGAAGAACTGCCAGCAGGGCTAAGAATGCGGCTGAGAAGCCAGCTGTCAGGTACCAATAAGTGAATGAGATGACTGCAACAGTGAAGACTATGGGAACAAACTTTGCGACAACGCGGTCCGCGAACTTTTGGACTGGAGCGCTTGAAGCTTGTGCCTCCTCGACTAGGTGCACGATTTGGGCGAGTGCGGTGTCTTCGCCGACCTTGGTTGCTCTGAACTTTAAGAGACCTGTTTTGTTGATTGTGGCGCCGATGACTTCGCTTCCCACGTTTTTCTCTACGGGAATACTTTCGCCGGTGATGAGTTTCTCGTCAACTGATGAGTATCCTGCGGTTACGATGCCGTCTGTGGGTATTTTTTCGCCGGGTTTCACGACAACTACATCATCCACCTGTAGTTCTTCTGCGGACACTTCGATTTCTTGTCCGTCTCTGATTACTGTGGCTGTTGTGGGTCGAAGCTCAAGGAGCTTTCTTATGGATGCGGCTGATCTGCGTCGTATGGTTTCTTCAATGTATTTGCCCAGCAGGACGAAGGCTAAGATGCCTATGGCTACTTCTAGGTAGCCTTCGCCGCCGACTGCGATTGCTGGCAGAAACGCGTTGACCGCTCCGTATGTCCAGCCTGCTAATACTCCTGTGGCTACCAGCACATCCATGTTTATTTTGCGGTTTCTGAGCGAAAAGTAGGCGCCTTTGATTATGCTGAACCCAGCGATCCACACTATGGGGGTTGAGACTATGAAAATTGCTAGACCGTATACTGATAATCCGCCGACTAGTTCTAAGGCCATTATTGCTGCGACGAGGCCGAAGGTTGCAAGGACGCGTAGTCCGAGGGCGGCTATGACTCCGATGAGTGTTATTGTTACTCTGCGTTTCATGGCTTTGAGTTCGCGTTCAGGCTGTTCATATACATCTGCACATTGTTGACTGCAGAAATAGTACCATCTATCACCAATTTTGCGTTTGATGGCGGTTTCCTTATCAACGGTCATGCCGCAAACCGGATCTCTTGCTGTTTTGCCCGGCTCATTGGTTGTTTTGCTCTCTTTCATTTTGCTGGACACATTTTTTTCTCCTGACGCGTTATAGCATATTTATGTAAGCTTGTCCCATATAAGTATATCTGTTAAAGATATATCTAAAACATCATCAATAGTCCGCGATTGCACGTTTGCAGGACTTTCGCAGACAGCCTTTTGGGAGAAAGGAGAAAAGGCAGGAAAAAGTGGATTCGCTGCGAAAAGTCTTCTGCCACCTTTGCCTCGGCGGCAAGTTATTCGCTCATCATTCATTTCAAATGTAGCGAAGTCAACGGTGGTCTTGAGCAACAGAGTATTCAGATATTCCTAAAAAGGACACAACTTTAAATGTATCCCATAAATATATCTTTGTAAGACAGGTTAAACCATCATGTCAAGCCCAGAGATAAACGAAATAGTCTCAGACTTCTCGCGCGTCTACATACTCACCATACTCTTTGAAGGACCAGCGCACGGCTACGAAATAATCAGCAAATTCAAAAAAGCAATAGGCAAAGCCGTAAGCCCAAGCCTCGTATACCCTTTCCTCAAGCAACTGGAGCAGAAAAACCTGGTTAAGCATATTCTCAAACCAGTTGGGGCTAAAAAAAAGAAAGTCTTCGAGCTTACCCCACAGGGAAAAGAATTCGCCGAGCAACTTTTCAAACGTTTCTCCGAGCTAATCAGCGTAGCATTGGAGCCCAGTCTTGAAGTGTGCGCGCACTGCGGCTGCAAAGTCTACGAAGGCGGCCACACAGAAAAAATCAAAGGCAAAGAGCTGAAATTCTGCTGTTGCCACTGCGCAGCATCATACAAACAAAGCATAGGACTACGATAGCGCTAGAGTTTATTCTAGTCTTTTTATTATCTGTTCTATCGCCTATCTACTGGAAAGGTCGGTTCCGTGACTGAAGAAAAACCATGGTTCAAGCATTGGCCTGCCGATGTGCCAAGACGCCTAGATTATCCAGCGGTTCCTCTGCATGCAATTTTATCGAAGACCGCGCGGGAGCATCCCACGCAGCCTGCAATTGTCTTTCTTGAAAACGAGATGAGCTACGCGGAGTTAGACGCGCTCTCCGACTGCTTTGCTGCCGCGCTTGCAGCTTTGGGCGTGAAGAAGGGTGACTGCGTTGGAGTTTTCCTGCCTAACGTACCCCAGTTCACAATCGCCTATTACGGGGCATTGAAAGCTGGTGCCGTTTTAACAGCCCTCAGCCCCCTCCACAAGGAGCGAGAGGTGGAGTATCAGCTTGCGGATTCCGAAGCTCAAACCATAGTGGTTCTGGATTCGCTTTATCCGATTGTGGAGGCTGTTTGGCAAAAAACCAAACTCAGGAACGTTATAGTTACCCGTTTAGAGGAGTACGCATCCAAAACTGTTGTTTCGGCAAGCAAAACCCCGCATAAACCAAACGTCCACACCTTCCAAGACCTGCTAAAAGAAAATTCAGACGCGAAACCGCCAAAAGTCCATATCAATCCTTCCGAAGACTTGGCGGCGTTGCAGTACACGGGGGGAACCACGGGCACAGCCAAAGCAGCTATGCTCACCCACACCAACCTCGTCGCCAACACCGTCGCGTTCGCCGCTTGGATAAAAGGCACCAGGGCAAAAGAGATTTTCTTGGCAGCGTTGCCGCTGTTTCACATTTACGGCATGACCACCAGCATGAACGTCCCCATTGCGCTGGCATCAACGATGGTGCTGCTTCCAAAATTCGACCCCGCCAAAGTGCTGGAAACAATTCAACGGCACAGGGTCACGGTTTATTGTGGTTCTCCCACCATGTACTCTATACTCTTGGCTAACCCTGAACTGGGCAAGTACGACTTAACTTCGATTCGCGTCTGCATCTCTGGTGCCTCATCGCTTCCGCCGCAAGTCCAGAAGCGGTTCATGCAAATCACGGGTGGCTTGCTCGCGGAAGGCTACGGCTTAACCGAAGCATCACCGGTCACGCACTGCAACCCAGTGGACAAAACCATGAGGACAGTGAAAGTTGGCTCCATCGGCTTACCTTTACCAGACACAGACGCGAAAATCGTCGACGCAAAAACAGGCGAGAAAACGCTGAAGCTTGGCGAAACCGGCGAACTCGCAGTCAAAGGACCCCAAGTGATGAAGGGCTACTGGAAACGACCCCAAGAAACCGCCATGGTCCTCCGCGACGGCTGGCTCCTCACAGGCGACATCGCCAAAATGGACGCGGACGGCTACTTCTACATCACCGACCGCAAAAAAGACCTCATAAAATACAAGGACTACAGCGTATACCCCCGCGAAATCGAAGACATACTTTATGAGCATCCAGCGGTGAAGCTCTGCGCAGTCATAGGCAAACCAGACCCTGCGGCAGGAGAAATCCCCAAAGCATTCGTGGTGCTAAAAGAAGACGCCAAGCCAACAGAACAGGAAATCATCGTCTTCGTCAACGAGAAAGTCGCGCCGTACAAGGCAATCCGCGAACTCGAATTCCGAAAAGAACTGCCTCTCAGCTCAGCGGGAAAAGTCCTGAGGAGAACCCTCCGAGACGAAGAAACACTGAAAAATCAGCAACGCCCTTGACAGAGCGCGTGCAGTCAAAATCTATATGAATTCTCCTTTCTACTCTAAACCAGAGATGGCACTGACCTTTGCGCGTAAAAATCAACGTCACGGGCATCGTTCAAGGCGTCGGCTTCCGCCCCTTCATCTACCGCACTGCCGTGAAGCACGGTTTAGCAGGCTATGTGCGTAACAGAGGCGACGCAGGAGTCGAAATTCTTTTGGAAGGCACGGAAAACGCCATAAACAGTTTCATGCGTGATCTGAAAGAGCAGAAACCGCCACAGGCCCGAATCCACGACATCATCAAGACAGAGTTCACTGGCAAAAACGAGTACACGCAGTTCACGATTGTTCAAAGCTCCAAGGAAACCGACCGCTCAGGCTCCGTGGTGCCCCCCGACAGTGCCATCTGCGATGAATGCCTCAAAGAGCTGCGAGACCCGAAAGACCCGCGACATGATTACTTCTTCATCACGTGCGTCAATTGTGGACCACGATTTACAATAATCGAGAAGCTGCCTTACGACCGCGAAAACACCACCATGCGCGAGTTCCCCCTCTGCGGCTTTTGCCAAAAAGAATACGAAGACCCGCTTAACCGAAGGTTCCACGCGCAGACAGTAGCGTGCCCACTGTGCGGTCCAAAAGCCTACCTAACCACGCGGAAAGGCGAAGTCGTCAAATGCAAGGATCCTGTGCGTGAAGCAGGCAAACTCCTCTCCGAAGGCAGCATCGTCGCCGTGAAAGGCTACGGTGGCTTCCACATTGCCACATCCGCAACCAAAGAAAAACCGTTAATGGCACTTCGAGAATCGAAGCACAGACGCGCTAAACCCTTCGCCATCATGGCGCGGAGCTTGGACGCTGCAAAATCCTTTGCCGAAGTAAACTCGAAGGAAGCAGAACTGCTTACTTCTCCCGCGCGCCCCATAGTGCTGCTCAACAAGAATGGCGGCTACAGTCTTTCGGAGCTTGTGGCGCCTGACCTGCACAACGTCGGCGTCATGCTGCCGTACTCAGCAATGCATTACATGCTTTTCGACCGCGTGGACGATGCGGCGTTTGTGATGACGAGCGCGAACCCGCCCAACCAGCCCATAGTAAACGACAACGATGAGGCGTTGAAGACGCTGGGCGGCACAGTGGGCTATTTCCTGTTTCACAACCGCAAAATCGCGCACCGCTGCGATGACACAGTCATGCGAGTCCACGGCACCCGCAACGCGTTCATTAGGCGAAGCAGAGGCTACGCGCCCGCGCCCATAATGCTCACGGAAAAAGCGAAACGCTGCGTAGTAAGCCTAGGCGGCGAACTAAACAACACCTCATGCGTGCTGAACGAGAACAAAGCCTTCATCAGCCAGCACATTGGCGATGTGGAGAACCTCGAAACAAAAATGTTCCTGCAGGAAGCTACCGAACACCTAATTCGCTTAACCAACAGCAAAGTGGAAATGGTGGCATGTGACCTGCATCCAAAATTTACCACCACAAATCTCGCGCAGAAACTGACAGAGCGAAACGGCTGGCAACTGGTTCAAGTGCAGCACCACCACGCGCACGTTGCCGCGTTAATGGCGGAACATGGTGTTGACGAAATCGTAGGCATTGCTTGTGACGGTTACGGATACGGCACTGACGGCAGCGCATGGGGCGGCGAAATCCTGCTCACCAAGCGCGGGGCGGCTGATTTCAAGCGGTTAGCCCATCTGGAACCGCAGCCGCTGCTCGGCGGAGACGCCGCTACCCGTTACCCATTGCGCATAGCCGCTGCCATACTCAGCAAGGAAGTGAACGTTGAACCTTGGCTCATGCAGCACGTTGGGCATTTGCCTCATGGCGAAACCGAAGCCAACCTAATCCTTCACGAACTCAAAAAAGCCGCTGGCGCACCTGAGACGACGAGTCTTGGCAGAATCCTGGATGCATCCGCAGCCATCCTAGGCTTGTGCTACGAGCGCACTTACGAGGGCGAAGCAGCCATGAAACTCGAATCCGCCGCAGTGAAAGGCAAAGACACTTTGGACATGGCGTCCATAGTCAGCGGTGACGTTTTGGACACGACGCAGTTGCTCTTGGCGGTTCATGAGAACGTGGGCATAATGGCAAAGGCGGACCTCGCGTACTCCGTGCATGCCTACTTGGCTAAAGGCTTGGCAACGTTAGCTGTGGAAAAGGCACTCGGTCACGGCGTCAAAACTGTCGGCTTTTCAGGTGGCGCCGCCGTAAACGCGTTGTTGGCTGCACTTATGCGGGAAACCGTGGAAGCAGAAGGGCTGCGTTTTCTGGTTCATGAGGCTGTGCCAGCGGGTGACGGAGGCGTTTCCTTTGGTCAAGCGGTTGTGGGTGGATTTTCCAGTTTCTAGACCATACGCTTTTTATCGCCGTTTACGCCTCGATTAATACTTGACCAAGAATGTGTTTAGCGATTCCAGCACTCATCACAAGCATCAACGGGGACAGAGCCCAAGTTGATTTTGGACAAGCCGTCCTCCGAGAAGTCAACGTGTCGCTTGTAGACGCAAAAGTGGGCGATTACGTTTTAGTTCACGCAGGCTATGCCATACACAAGCTAGAACGAAAAGACGCTCTTGAAACTCTCAGTTTGTGGAACGAAATCCTCACAGCAGAAAAAGAATAACCAAAGGGCAGGTTGACCAAGCATGGCAGCGCAAAATTATCGAGACCCTGCAATGGCAAAACGCATAGCAGAGAAAATAAGCGAGATAACACCTAAAACTGGCGCTTTCAAATTTTGCCATGTCTGCGGCACTCACGAGTGGACCATCACGCATTATGGTATACGTAGCCTTCTGCCAGAGAACGTTGAGGTCATAGCGGGTCCAGGTTGCCCAGTTTGCATCGTGCCAGCTGCGGAAATTGACGAGTCAGTGCTGCTTGCTCAAAAAGGGGTTGCCGTGACCTGTTTTGGCGATCTCCTGCGAGTGCCAGGCAGTCAAATGTCCCTGTTAGACGCTAAAGCGGAAGGCGCGGATGTCAGAGTAGTCTACAGCATCAGCGACGCTGTGAAAATGGCTGAAAAAGAGCCAGATAAAGAATTCGCGTTCTTCGCGGTGGGTTTTGAAACAACTGCTCCATCAACAGCCGTGGAAGCCCTGAAAAAGCCACCTAAAAACTTCAGCTTCTTAGTCGCTCACCGTTTGATTCCGCCAGCCATGGAACTTCTTTTAGGCGTCGGTGACCTGCACATTGACGGTTTCATTGCGCCCGGGCACGTGAGCGCCATAATCGGCTTGAAGCCTTACGAGCTTTTCCCAAGAGTGTACCGCATGCCAACCGTTGTCGCAGGCTTCGAACCCATAGACGTTCTGATGGGAATTTACATGCTTATGAAGCAGTTGAAGGAGCGGACGGCGCGGCTGGAAAACGAGTACGCTCGAATAGTGAAGTGGGAAGGAAACCCGAAGGCACTGGAAATTATGGATAAAGCCTTCACAGTTACGGCGGGGAACTGGCGGGGCATAGGCAGACTGCCCGATTCAGCGCTAAAGCTGCGGGAAGAACTCGCCGATTACGATGCGCGCGGGAAGTTCGGCGTCAAGGTTGAACAGGGCAGAGACATATTGCTTGGCTGCGAATGCCACCTTGTAATCATTGGCAAAATAAAACCTGACAAGTGCCCCATGTTCATGAAAGCATGTACTCCGCAAAAACCCATCGGCGCCTGCATGGTAAGCAGCGAAGGCACCTGCAGCGTGTGGGCAAAAACAGTCGTCAACCCTTCAGCGTGATTTTCCTCGATTTTCAGAGAAATTATTTTGGTTAGTCCGCTCTACCAGGTTCGGTTTCGCCGCTTGCTGCCAAGAATCTATCCAAAAAAGACCCCATCCTACGGTCCAAGCAAAAATGATTAATGGAAAGAGCAGAAATCTGGCTATTCTACTCCAAGTTTTCATGGCTACCGTATCCGTCGGAATGCGGTAATATCTTTTGCTGTCGTTCGTGTACGTTACTTGTTTAGGTAACTTTGCTTTTTTCTGAATTAAGTATACACCCTGTATCAATATTCCATATTGGTTTTCACATCAGAATATAATCAAAAACATCAACAATTACATCTGCAGTTCAACAGACAGCTCGGCTGATGTCCTGCTTGGGGAGAAGAAACCGTAAGCTCTTTATGTTTTAACTAGTGTTCTCTTCAGAGAGAAACATGTGCCTCGGTAGCCTAGCCCGGTGGGGCGTTACCTTGGTAAGGTAATGGTCGCGGGTCCAAATCCCGCCCGAGGCTCCACTTCTGTTATTACTTTTTCAGTAATTCGAGAAATTCTTCTCGCGTTAGCCCTGCCTGCTGCATGATTGAGAGAAGTGTTCCTTTCTTGATTGGTTCATGGCGTGGGACGGTGAGTTTGTGTTTTCCATCGGTTAAAAATATGTGGCTGCCTTTCTGGTGAACTATTTTGAACCCTGCTTTGCAGAGAACCCTGATGACTTTGCGCCAAGAAACGGAGGGAAGCTTTTCAGACAGTTATCTCCACCAGCTCTCTTTTCCGTTTAAGCTGGCTAAGTTCTTCAGGGAACGCTTCAAGGTATCCCTCGATAGCTTCCTTTATGTTGGCAAGAGCTTCTTTGCGATTTTCTCCCTGACTGATGGCTCCTGAGAGTTCAATACATTGCGCGGAGTATCCACCTTCAGGTTCCTCCCTTAGCATTACCGTGAATTTCTTGCCCTTGATTTCCACCATAAATCCACGCTACAATAAGAGACCCAGTTCAAACGATATAAACTTTGACACCAAAAAAAGAAATCACGCACATCACATTGCCTGAGACGGATACGTTCTCATTGGAAGAAAAAAGAGAAGCTGCGGGCGTTACCTTGGTAAGGTAATGGTGTGCAAGCCCAAATCCCGCCCGAGGCTCCAATCTTCCAAATGGAGCTCAAGTTGACGTCTTTCTTTCGTGGTTTTAAACAGTTTAATACAACATTTCTAACGTTTCAAGATGGCTCATTTCTTAAAATTTGAAATATCACCACTCGCCGCTTTCAGTTCATACATGCGAACGGTTTAAAATAACCTGAACAGCTTTTAATTTGAAAAATAGAGTCGAGCCCATTTATTCCCAAAATTTAAATGCACTTTGATATATACAAGGAACTCACGGAAAATTAAAGGAGAAAGAATAAAAAATGTCTGAAAAACTCAGTATTAAAACTACAAACTATTCGCAAAAAACTCTCTATGCTATCGCAATGACTTTAATTTTATCTCTTGCAGTTTCAAGCGCTTTACCGCTATTGAACGCAAGTACTCCGCCTATAAGCATTCCAACATACGCATACCTTGCAGTTACCCCGAACCCCGTTGGTGTGGGTCAAACCATATTCCTCGTAATGTGGCTGCACATGGCCCCACCAACAGCCGCAGGCAACGCTGGCGACAGATGGCGAGCCTTCACAATCGACGTTACAAAACCCAACGGCGACACAACGCGACTTGGTCCATTCACATCTGACCCAACAGGCTCAACATATACGCTATACACACCTGACCAAATAGGCACATACACATTCCTGTTCAAATACCCCGGACAAGTGGCTTCCTTAAATCATCCAACAAACGGTCTGCCAGGTTCTGCAAGTATCTACGTCAACGACACTTTCCTACCAAGCCAATCAGCAGTAACCCTTACAGTACAGCAAACTCCCATAGCTCCAGTCGAAGAATACCCGCTTCCAACCAGTTACTGGACCCGTCCAATATCCGCAGACAACATCCACTGGGATAGCATCGCATCAAACTGGCTACGCGGAGCTTACTCAGGCGGCGCTTACAACCTCTGGGTAGCAGGTTCAGGACCTGAAAGTCCTCACATACTGTGGACAAAATCCATTGAGTTCGGAGGAGTTGTCGGAGGCAATTGGCCTCTACTAGGTGGCTATACTGGCAGTGATATTCCTAGTGCTGGCTTTTACTCAGGTGGCTCATACGAAGGCAGATTCACCAACGCAATAGTCCTGGGTGGGATGCTTTTCTACAGTGAAACTCTTGGTCACTCAAACTCAGGTGGCGGTTACACCGCGCTTAATCTGATGACTGGCGAAGTAGTTTGGCACAGAGACGACCTAAACACTTACCTCAGTGTTGCACAGAATACAACGACTTCAAATTCCTCTGCTGCGACGACAATTGCAGGACCATCATTCGCTCAAATCTATACATATGAATCACCCAACCAACACGGAGCAACAAGCGGCATCTTGTGGCAGTCTTCAAGTGCATCAGGCGTTACTACATGGCAAGGCTTTGACGCATACACTGGCAAATGGATATTCAACGAAACATACGTACCCGGAGGCACCGAAGTATACACAAACAAAGGCGAGATAGTACGCTACGTACTCAACTACAACACAACAGCAAAAAGCGGCTGGCTTGCTTTATGGAACAATACTGCGGAGCAACAGGGACTGCACTTAAGCTTAGGGACTGGCACTAATGCTTGGCAATGGAGACCTGACGGAAAAACTGTTAACATGAACACTGCATATTCATGGAACGTATCCTTAACGGCGGACTTGACGGGAAATGCTGCTCCAGCAATCGTTCAAATTCTGCCTGGTGACGTCATCGTTGGCAGAAGCAGCGCAGTAGCTCCAGGTGTAGGCGATAAGTTCACTCCAGACCCGTTCACGATGTGGGCAATTAGCGACAAACCAAGCAACAGGGGTCAATTACTCTGGAAACAGAGCTTCCCAGCACCGTCAGGCAACCTCACCCGAAGATTAATGTCCACACCGGTAGACACGGTGAACCGCGTAATCGTCATGCATGACGTAGAAACAATGCAGTTCTTAGGCTACAGCCTTGGCACTGGTCAACTACTTTGGGGACCAACAAACATACCAGTACGTGCATACACCTACTATGGCAGCGGTGAAGGTGGCGGACAAAGAGGCACAATAGCTTACGGCAACCTTTACGTCCAAGGCTTCGGCGGAGACCTCCTCTGCATCAATACCCTGAACGGCAACTTGGTGTGGAAATACAACAACACCAACAGCGGAATAGACACCCCATGGGGCCTTCGACCAATCTTCATAGCCGCTATAGCTGACGGAAAAGTTTATGCCTTCAACAACGAGCACTCACCCAACGACCCACTGTACAGAGGCAACTCCATCTACTGCATTGATGCTTTCACTGGCGAAGAAATCTACAAAATGCTAAGCTGGTCTGGTCAAAGCGGTGGCCAAGGTGGCTCAACTGCAGTTCTTGCAGACGGCGTCTTAGCATACTACAACTACTACGACAACTCACTTTACGCCATCGGCAAGGGACCCAGCGCTACCACAGTTGAAACACCGCTGGCTGCTGTAACACAAGGTCAAAGCGTTATGATAAAAGGCACCGTTACTGACCAATCCGCAGGCGCTAAAAAACTAGTGCAAACAGGAGAATTCAACGTTGTCCCCGCTATGTCTGACGCAAGCATGGCTAATTGGATGGAATACCTCTACATGCAAAAACCAATGCCAACAAACGCAACTGGTGTTTCAGTGAAACTAACCACAGTTGATCCTAACGGAAACACAATCGACATAGCCACAGTAAACAGCGACGCAAACGGCATGTACTATTACAAATGGACACCACAACTCGAAGGAGCATACAAAGTCATCGCAACATTCGCAGGGTCAAACTCATACTGGCCATCAACAGCTGAAACCGCAGTAGGCGTGGATGCAGCTCCTGTAGCTTCACCAACAGCAACTCCAACACCGACCGTTACCCCAACTCAAACACCAACTGCAACTGCTTCGCCTTCTCCAGCTCCGCAGCCTGAAGCAGGCCCATCCACTGACGTCTACATCATCGCAGCAGCCGCAGTCGTCATCATAGTTGTAGTAGCAGTCGCAGCAGTTTTCCTTCGAAAACGCAAGTAAACGCAAAAATCAACATCTCTTCCTTTCTTTTTTCTTTATTATTTAATGACGCAGTGGAACCTTAACCAGATGGGAATTTGTTTTTAACTGGAATACGTGGAAACGTTGTATCCGGTTTGTGTTTGTTAGGCAGGAATCTTTGCTAATTTCCATGCGAAATCTGAAGCAGAAAAGTGGGTTTAATTTTTATATACATCATACGCAATCAGAGTACAGAGGATATCATGGCTCTCGACGATCCAATAACCATCACGTTAATAGTGCTATTGGTAGTAGTCGCTATCGTTGCCTGCGGAATCGTCATTTTCATGATGAGAAAGCGTGGCAAGAAGCCGGGGAAAGCGCCGAAAGACCCTGAAATGGATCCTTTGCTGTCAAGGTCACCGTTCAGGGTTACGAAGAGTGTGCAGTCAACCGATGCTACTCATGCTAAGGATGAGCTGCGAATTCTTGATTTAGAAAGAGAAATCTTGGGTGACGCTATTCGTCGGCTTTATGAGGCTCACGCGGAAGGCAAAATCAGCGAGCAGGAACGTGAGCGGTTAGCGAGTTCTTACAAGTCGCGGATGATGGCTGTTAAAGAATCCATGGCGAAAGACGAAACCATCGTCGCGTTGCACGAGCTTGAAGGCATGCAGGAAGACCTAATGAAACTTTTCAGTGAGCGCTTTGGCGAATTAACTGGCAAAGTGGAAGAGCTCCGCGCCAGAATCGACATAAGAACCGTCAGAGAAGTCAAAGTGCAAATGCCCAAACAGCAGACACCAGTCGTTCCTGAACAGATGGAGAAAGACGAGGACGAAGAGGAAAGCGAAGAAGAAGCTGAAGGCGAAGACAAACCCAAGAAGAAGCGGAAACCGCCAACGGAGCGAGCAAGCCAGAAAACCGAGGCAGAGAAGAGAATAGATGAAATCCGCAACGAAGTAGAGAAGGTACTGGATAAGCTGGGGCAGATGGAAATTGAAAGTTAACCTAGAACCTGCTGAAGCGGCGAAGAGGAATGCTGCTTTAGCCGCAGTTAAACACGTCAAAGATGGCTTTGTTGTTGGCTTGGGAAGCGGGAGCACGGCAGCGTACGCTATTGAAGCTCTTGGTGAAAGAGTAAAACAAGAAAACCTGAGCATACTGGGTGTTCCGTCGTCTTATCAGGCGTTCCTGTTGGCTGTTCAGAACAAAATTCCAATAACCACGCTTGAGGAGCATCCGACAGTTGACGTGGACATTGACGGCGCAGACCAAATCGACCCCCAACTTAACTTGATTAAAGGCATGGGTGCTGCGCTGGCGAGAGAAAAAATCGTTGCCGCCGCGTCAAAACTGAACATAATCATTGCTGACGAGAAAAAGAAGGTCAAGGTCCTTGGCGAAAACAATCATCCCGTGCCCTTGGAAGTGTTGCCGTTTGCTATCAGCCTCGTAACGCGCAGGCTGGAGCGGATGGGTGGAAAACCCGTTTTGAGGGAAACTAAAGGCAAACTTGGACCTGTGATTTCGGATAATGGAAACGCCATCATGGATGTAACCTTCGGAGTCATTGCTGACGCTGCGAAGTTGGAACGTGAAGTGAAAATGATTCCTGGCGTTGTGGAAACAGGTCTCTTCATTGGGTTAACGGACATTGTATATGTTGGAGCAGGCGCCAGCGTGGAAAAGTTGACGCAGAAGAGACGGTAAAAAGATTTTTTGAGGTTACTTGGGGATTTCTTGAAATAGCAGTCCACACTTTGGACATTGCCTTAGACTAATACGCATCCTTTTCTTCCCCACATCCACGGTTGGCTTATCAAGCTCTAAGGTTTCACTGTCGCATCTTGGACATAGACTATTCATTTTCGCTCAGCCCCTGACCATTGTAATCTAAACTTAGGCGCAGTTAAAAACCATTCTAAACTTTCATCACAGTTAATCACCACAAAGGCACCCTAATCACAAGCGAAAACGAGCAAGAACCATCAGGTTTTTGCGATGAAAACCTTTAATTTCCCTATAGCATATTGGAAAGGCTGAAGCCCCAAAAAAGTGCCCAACCAAACCTTGAGCACATAAAAAGGGTTAGCGTTGCCGGGGTAGCCTAGCCTGGCTAGGGCGCCAGACTCATAATCTGGAGAACAAAGGTGGCCAAGCGCCCATGTCCAGAAGTCGCGGGCTCGAATCCCGCCCCCGGCACCAGCAAAACTTTAAGTTTCTTATCTCGATAGGAACTTGGATTAGTAAAACATTATGTGCCTTGATGATTACCGAAAATTGGCTAAAGCCTTAAAGACGCCGCCGATGTTTACGGATGTCCTTCCTTTGATAGTAAGACGGAACGAGGTAGAACTGCTTCTCAGAGTGTCTGAAGGAGAGCAGTCAATTAGTCAACTATCCAAAATTCTAGGCCTATCAAAGAAAACTTTGGAATCAAAACTAAACAGTTTGTTCGCCCGAGGTTTCCTTAAAAAGATAAAAGACGGCGAAGTATACTATTCGGTAAAGCCATTCCAAAGTATAGCTAACAGGTACCTATCAGAGGGCAGAGCGAAGTCCCTAGGGAAATACGTGGCTGCGCTTGCGAATTATCGATTGAAAGAGCATGTAAAACGCGGAAGAGCAGACCCATACCCTGAAGGTAAAGTATTGCCTGTTCCTGAGGCTGTTCTGGAACCAGTTTCAATTACATTGCCCTTCGAGGTTGCGATTAACGTCTTGGAGAAGGCAAGATCCTTCTCACTTCGTGACTGCGAATGCCGAATGACCTACGGCAACTGCGATAAACCTCGACGAGTATGCCTCGGGCTCAACGAATTCTCCGACGAGCTTGTAGAACGAGGAGTAGCAGAGAAAGTTTCTCTTGAAAAAGCGAAAGAAGTCTTGCATCTGGCCAATGAACATGGTCTTGTGCATCAGGTCCTTTACACCGATTGGCTTAAAGGCGAGGTCTTTGACCTCTGCAGTTGTTGTCCGTGCTGCTGTCAATACCTACGCACTGTTATGAACTACGGAGTCAAACATCATATAGCCAAATCAGGGCTGATAGCGAAAGTGAATTCAGAAAGATGCAATGGCTGTGGCACATGCGTTAAGCGATGCGTTTTCGGCGCAAGGAAACTCGAAAATGGTATGAGCTTCGTTGTGAAGGAGAACTGTTATGGATGCGGTCTTTGCACCACAACGTGCCCAACAGAGGCCGCAAAACTGGTTTCAGCATCCGTGTAAATTTGTAATTTTCCCAATACATAGACTTGAATCCCGCCCCCGGCACCACAAAATGGATTCTTTACAACCTGTAGATAGGCTGCCTATGGTTTTGCCTACCCCCTCCCCCTTTTCTGCATACATTAACTATTAGGCTCCAAATATGACGGTAAGCCTTTATGTGTTTGAGCGTGGTATATGTCGGTTAAGGAAAGATTCATATGTCGTCTAATGTTGACTGGTTACAAGTCCTTCTCCAATGCAAAGAAAACGTGAAAGTACACATTCAACCACTTCTCAAAAGCCTAAAAGATCCACAGCCTGACTTGGGCAAGGGTGCTGGCGGTGACCCTATGAAGCTGGTGGATTTGGCTGCGGAGAAAGCCATCGTTGAAGTTTTGTTGCAGCATGGCGTTTCGTTTACTCTCATCAGTGAAGAGTCGGGCATAAAGGAGTTCGGCGCACAAGCCAAGGAATGTTTTGTGACCACTGACCCGATTGACGGCACGACGAATCTTATTCGTGGCTTGCCTTTTTACTGTTCTTCTATTGCGGTGTCGCGTAAGCCTATGTTGTCTGGGGTTTATGCTGGAATGGTGACGGATTTGTTCCACGGTACCACGTACACGGCTGTTGAGGGCAAAGGAGCTTACCGCGACGGAGAGAAAATCGCAACTTCAACTGTCGCTTCGTTGGAGGAAGCTGTCGTAGGCTTGGACTTGAACACCTACAAAGTGAAGGAAATTGCGCCTCAACTGACGGATTTAATCGCACATACCAAACATATCCGACATTTTGGCGCGAATGCGTTGGAGCTTTGCTTTGTAGCTGAGGGTTTGACGGACGCGTTTGTCGACATTCGGGGGAAACTGCGTACGACAGATGTGGCTGCAGGCTTTTTGATGATTAAAGAAGCGGGCGGAATCATAACGGCGCCTGACGGGCAAGCAGTAGATGTTAAGCTGGACCCGAAGCAGAAGCTAAAGTTCGTCGCGTCTGGGAACAAGGAGATTCATAAGTTAATCTTGAGTTTGGTTAAAGCGAAATAAGGAAATGTAATGCTGAAGCTCTTGATGCCTCATCCTGCAGCCTTAATTAAAACTGGCAAAAACAAGACTCTGGTTATTGCTGACCCGCATTTGGGCTGGGAACTGGCGCTTCAGGAAAAAGGCATCCACGTGCCAAGCCAGACGCCAAAACTGCTAAAGAAACTTGTCGATTTGCTTTCTGAGTACAAGCCTGATGTACTGCTGGTTTTGGGCGATGTTAAGTATTCGGTGGTGGCGTCGGAGCCTGGCGAGTGGCGCGACATACCTGACTTCTTCACCGAAACAAAAAACCACGTGTCGGAAATCGGGATTGTTCGGGGTAACCACGACGCTAACCTTGAGCCGATGCTGCCTGAAAACGTGACAATGCACCCTGCAACAGGCGTCACCGTGGACGACGTGGGATTATTTCACGGGCACAAGTGGCCTTCACCCGCACTTCTGCAATGCAAAACGCTAATCATGGGGCACCTTCACCCCGTTGTCGTCTTCCGTGACGTTGCAGGCTTCAAAATAACGCGGCAGGCGTGGATGAAAGCAGACTGCAACACCGAAGCCTTAGCCAAAATTCTCCTGCAGAAACACGGAGTAAAAATCGAAGGCACAATTGAAGAAACGCTTCAGCAGCACTATGGCATCAAACCGCGGACAAGGCAGATTTTCATTATGCCCAGCTTCAACGACTTCCTCGGCGGCAGACCCATAAACGAGACGCGACCTCGGAAGGAACTGGGCAGCGAAGCACTAATCGGGCCAGTCTTAAGGTCTGAAGCCGTGGACGTGGACAACGCCGAGCTGTACCTGTTAGACGGCACATACCTGGGAACACTTAACCAGCTTAGGGGACTGTAGGAAGAGCACGGTGATCTTCTCAGGGCGCTTCTTGGCTTCTCCACTGCGCTCAAACAGCATCTTGCAAAACTGCGTGTCTTCTCGCGTTTCACATAGAGCGTCATCAAGCTCACCTTAAACAATACTGTTTACAAAACACTAACTTTTCCCCGAATAAACCACTATAAGGTTGTTATGTCTGTGATTTCTATGGCTGCTATTTTACCTTTCGCGTCGTAGTGTAGTATTACTTTTCCGTCTTTTGTAGGCTCGCCTTCCATGCTGTCAGCATGCTTAAACCGTATGAAGAGGTCGCCCATATCTTCGCCGTAGTCTATAGTTATCACTGTTCTAGGCAGCTTCAAGCCATACTTAGCTTCAACTTTCTCTAGTACGCTGCGCACATCGATATCTAGGAGGGTCTTAACCTTCTGAATAGCTTGTACCTCCTTGCTTTTCTTCTAGAACTTGTGTAGTGCGTGGTTCTTATATAGCCTTCACCATTTACGCTGTAAATGACTACGAGAAAGTCAGAGACACCGCCTGCATGTTTCAGAGCATGAATGGCGCCAGTCGGATCAACGTAAACTTCGTCGGGAGTAGCAACTGCATCCAAGATCAGACTCTTCTCATTCTTCAATTCAGGATGCCTCAAAACGATGTGACGCCACCTCTCTTCGCTCAAGGCAACTCTGATCCCGTCGAAAGCAACAATACTCATCGAAATGACCTAAAAGGCACTAAAACTCTCTCAACATATAAAACCAACTATAAGAAAATGCTTGGTCTGAACTTGAGCCCTCAAATGCACCGTAAACAATACTGTTTACAAAGCTCTTAAACATCTCACAACCAAAAATCCACTACTCAGGCTTCAACAGTGAACAAAAGGTTCAACCTATATAATAGGGGAGGGGGTAGGTGCTTCCGAGCAGCTAGAGAACACTCAACAGATGATTGAAAACTGTGGTTTATTGCATAAAACTTATTGGAACGGTTAACGCAACGTATTGTGTGGTGATTTGTAAGTATGTCTTCAGATGATGAAGATTCTCCTGAATGGACTAGACGTAAACGTTCCCCATTCGACAAAGACCCCTTCTTCGGCGACATCGACCGCATCTTCCGCGAAATGGAAAAACGCATGGAAGACGAATTCAAAGACTTCACAGAAAAAGTCCCCAAAGACTACGTTAAAGAACGCAAACTCCCAGACGGAAGCACCGTCAAAGAATTCGGACCCTTCGTCTACGGCTACAGCATGAAAATCGGACCAGACGGCAAACCAGAAATCCGCGAATTTGGCAACATCAAAAAATCGCTCAAAGGAACTCCGCAAGTCAAAGAAGAACGCGAACCGCTTGTGGACGTGGTTGACACAGACAGCGAAATCCGTGTAGTCGTGGAACTGCCTGGAGTAGAAAAAACCGACATAAAACTTCACGGAACCGAAGAATCACTCGAAATCAGCGTAGACACTGCACAAATCAAATACTACAAGGAAGTTAAGTTACCCTCAAAAGTCAAAGTGAAAGAAGCCAAATCCAGCTACAAAAACGGCGTCCTAGAAGTCGTACTCCCCAAAGCCGAAGCCCCAAAGAAGCCGAAAGGCGAACCCATAGACATACGCTAAACAGCGCCTTCTTTCCTTTTTCCCAGTAACCCTGAAGTTTGTGCCTCTGCATGACGGAAGACAACAACGAAATCGACATACTAAACAAAATATGCCACGAAGCAAAAGCAGAAGACAAACTGTCAGGCAAAAACCTCACCGAACTCTACGACCTCTTCGGACAACGCTTCACCAAAGCACTAGAAGCACTAAAAGAAAACCGCGTCAAAAAATACGCCTTCAAACCCAGCAACCGCACAGTCTGGATAGTCATCGGACGCGAAAGAGACTACCTCATCATGCCCGAAGCCGAATTCTGCTCATGCGACGACTTCTACTTCCGAGTCCTCGACAAAAAAATCCACCTCTGCTACCACCTCATCGCACAGAAAATAGCACGCAACCTAGGATGGTACGAAATCCTCGATGAAAACGACGAACTCTACCCAACACTCATGAACGAATGGAAAAAAGCTACAACTTAAATACCCAAACACCACATGAATATGCAACACAAGGAGGAACACAACACGGACCTAGGAGGATACTTCCAAGTGCTCATCGGCGTCCTCATGACAGCCACATTCGTCACACTGACACTGATAATGCTCAACGTCTACTACGGCAAAGAAGAACAAGAAACAGAAAAAGACTAACCAACAACTCAACTTAACTTTCTTCTCATAAAAACAAAAAGCACCACGCTTAGCGCCGCAAGGATTGTCCCATCAAAATCAACCAATTAGCGGATAAACCTGCAAAGAATTTTAAACCACCCTTAAACCTTTACATGTGGCGGCAACTGAACAGAAATGTCCACAGAAGAAATAATCCAACAGATACTATCGCAACGACCAGAAATCAAACAAGAAACAGTTCTTGAAAAACTATGCACGGCAAGGGAAAAAACAGGCGGATTAATCGCCGACACAACTCTTCTGCGGGTAGTTGCGGCTGAGTTCGGCGTCGAAATCCTCAGGGAAACCATGCACGACCATAAACTGTCCATAGGTCACTTGGTATCTGGATTAAACAATGTCACAGTTACTGGACGAGTAGTCGCAGTTTATCCCGTGAAGACTTTCGAAGGCGCAAAGCCCGGAAAATTCGCATCCGCAACCATCGTCGACAAAGACGGTGCAGTGCGAGTTATACTGTGGAACGAGAAAGCCAACGTCATCGAATCAGGAGAACTGAAAACTGGGCAAATCGTCCGCTTTTCACACGGCTACACCAAAGAAGACCGTGACGGCAAAGTGGAACTGCACCTTGGCAACAAAAGCGAAGTATCAATCAACCCAGAAAACGTCACGGCAGAAGACTACCCTTTATCCATCGACAAGTTCGCCACAAAAATCGGAGAAATAACCAAAACACACAAAAGTGTCAGCCTCAAAGGCACCGTAAAACAGGTTCTCTCTCCATCCACGTTCACTAGGCAAGACCAGACTACGGGAACCGTTATTCGTTTTGTACTTGCGGACGACACAGGCGAAGTTATAGTTATTGTTTGGAACGAAAAAGCCCAAGAAGTGGAAAAATCGCTCCAGAAGAACGCGGAAGCGCAGTTGATAAACGGCAGAGTCAAAATAGGCTCAAACGGCGAAATCGAAATTCACGCTGACACGTCAACATACCTCGACATCGCAGCAGTTCCTATAAATTTAACCAAAATATCCAGCTTAGATGAGAACTTGGACAGCGTAAACGTCGAAGGCGAAGTCTCAACTTTACCAACAAGCAAGGAAATCACAACATCCAAAGGCGAAACAGTGAAACTCTGCAACTTCGAATTGAAAGATGACACTGGCAGCGTTTGGGTTTCAGCTTGGCGCCAACACGCAGAAACTGCATGCAACTTAATGATGGGCAACAAAATACTTGTGGAGAACGCCTACGTTAGGAAAGGATATGATGGAAAAAAAGAGCTGTCAACAAGAACAGCAACAGTCATAACTCGCGTTTAGAACGCGCGAATTTTCGCCACTATGGCGTTGCTCATGTCAGTGGTTGTGGCTAATCCGCCAAGGTCAGCTGTACTGACTTTGCCTTCGCCAAGCACGCCTGTGACTGCTTTCTCGATTTTTGCAGCTGCCTCTCTTTCACCCAGATGATCCAGCATCATTGAAGCGGCCATTATGATGGCTATTGGGTTAACGCGGTTTTGACCAGTGTACTTTGGTGCTGAACCATGGACTGGTTCGAACATGCCGTAGGTGTCGCCTATGTTTGCGCCTGCTGCTAAGCCTAATCCACCTGTAACCTGTGCTGCTTCATCAGAGAGTATGTCGCCGAACAGGTTGGTGGTGACGATGACATCGAAGCTTTCAGGTTTCTTGATGAGCTGCATCGCAGCAGCGTCCACGTGCAGGTCATCGACTGTGATGTCTGGGTATTTTTTGGCTACGGCTTTGACTGCGTCTTTGAATATGCCGTCTGTTATGCGTAGGATGTTGCCTTTGTGGATGTAGGTGAGGTGCTTTTTGCGTTTGCTGGCTAGTTTGAAGGCGAATTCGGCTACGCGTGCGGAGGCTTCGGTGGTTATGATTCGGTATGCTATGCCAACTCCTGGCGCTGCGAGAAATTCTGCGCCTGCGTAGAGTCCTTCAGTGTTTTCCCTGACTACGACGAAGTCAAGGTTTGGCTTGAGTGATTCTACGTTTGGGAAGGTGCGGCATGGTCGGACGTTGGCGTAGAGGTTGAAAATTTTCCTGATTTTCACGGCTACGCTGACTGGTGCGCCTACTTCTTCCGGTGTGGTCATGGGGCCTTTGAGGCATGCGTCTGTGCGTCTGAGGAGGGCTATGGTTTCTTCGGGGAGGTTGGTGCCGTGTTTTTCTATGCAGTAGAAGCCTGCTTCGCCGTAGAGCAAGTCCAGTTTGAAATCGGATTTTTCTTGGACGGCTTCAAGAACTTTCACCGTGGCTTCGGTGATTTCGGGTCCTATGCCATCACCTTTGAGGACGGCTATGTTGTAAGTTTTAGACATAAACGATAACCATCTTTTGTATTTGTTGGGCTGGTAGATATTTCTTTCACTCAACAGCAACAAAACTGAACAAGACAACATGCATTTTAGCGGGTTTGGTTGGTTTTGTGTGTTTTGTTGATGCTTTTGTATACGGCGTTGGTTTGTTGTTTTGTTTTTTGTTTAGTTGTTGTTGTGGGTGTTTGCTTAGGCACAACTTCTTCTGGGGCTTTGTTTTTTGGGTTGAAGGCTGTTTTCTGGTTTGTTTGTTTGGTCTGTTGTGGTTGTGCTGGTTGTCACAACTTGATGCGGGTTGCGAGTGCATGTTGACTGTTTGCTTTGTTTTTGGCGCCGTTTGCCCTCTTTAGACTATCCCCCTTTTCTGCGGGGTTTGTTTGGGGCTCCTTTTTTGTTTCTGGGCGTGAACTCGGTTTTTCATGTGGCTTTAAACGGCTGGAAAAGGCGCAGTTTGTCTTGGGCTGACTTTTTTCGGCAAGTTATAGTAATTTTCCCTTCTTTATGAGAATGTTTCGTCCGCCAAACCCCCAGCAAACCCTTTAACCTCATCAAAACAACTGCTGGTGTTACAGCAGAACTTAGCGCGTTTTCTCCTCTAGTGAGTTGTTCCATTTGTTTTCAAAGTAGTTTTGTGCTAACGCTATGAAACTGGTGTTGTTTGACCATAAAGCGGAAGTTCCTGCTAGATGAGCCGTTGCTGATGATGTGATCATGGCTTGTTTCATGTCGATTATCGACACTATGGCCTCAGGTGGACCGGGAAAATACTTGACTTCGAAGTGGGGGTTCTTCTGGAGGGTGCGCAGGATTTCTAGGGCTGTGTGTTCGGCTACGTGTTTTTCTGTGGCTACTCGAATTTTTACCCCTCTTTTCAAGGCTTTTTTGTGGTTTGCGGCGAATTCGAGAATGGCTCGTGAAAACCTCTTTTGTGAGGTAACGACGTCTACGCTAGTTTGAGCTTTCTGAAGTGCTTCTTTTACTCTTTGAACAATGATTTCTTTTCCAGGAACTATGACGAATTGAGAGTCTTCTTCTTGAAGTTCTATTTCTGCATGGTTGTCTTTGACGTCATGCAGTAATTCTTCTGTTTTTCTCTGCAGTTCTTTTTGTTCTGCAATTTTGTGTTTGAGTAAAATGGAGATTGCCTGTTCTATTGGGGTGGCTTTGTAGATGGTTGGCGTGGTTATTTGTTTCTCGACTATGCCTGTTTTTTGTAGCTCGGGGATTACTCGGTAGATGTCTTGTCGGGTTATGTGCGTGTTTTTTGAGGTTTCTTTTGCGGTGGTTGGTCCTGACTGGACAAGGGCGAGGTATGTTCTTGCTTGGTTTAAGGTTAACCCCAGTTGCATGAGGGTCTCTATTCTCTCTTCACTATTCAAAGAACTTCTCCTGAGGGCGGAGTCGTCCGTTCACCTATCCATGCGTTCGATTTAAAATTTGCGCATTGTCAGTGTGGAGGCAGCATTTGTCAGTGTGAGCAACACTTTCACTGTTTTAAATGCCATACGCTCGCATATACGGTGCATAGAAAAATAGGAAGAATACAAAAATGCATGAAAAACTTGATGTTAAATCAGCAAAAATCAGAGGAAACAAAACAATCTACGCAATTGCTTTAATTCTGATGTTAGCTTTTGGCATTTTAAACCTCATGCCTAACGAGAACATCCCTGTTGCCAATGCTCAATCGGTTTCAACAGTGCCAAGCGATATGCTACAGTACGAATGGTTAGGCGATCAAACTAGTCAGGGAGCAGCAGCATATTTCACGCCTGGACCAGCGCCAAATTCCCCAGACATAAAATGGCGAAAGTCGATACCAGGAATTGGCTCTAATCCAGTAGCATTCAACGGGAAGCTCTTCATTACCCAGGGAACCCTTATTTTTGCCTTGGATCCAGAAACGGGAAATACTATCTACACTGCTAATGTGCCTCCTGTTATTGAAGGCAGGGTCTGTTCCACCGCTTATATAACCAAAATTGACGACACTTTTATGCTAGCAATGTCATCAACGGCTTCAATTGTGAACGCGACTCTCAATTTACCCGCTGCATATGCATTTCGGTGTTTACGCATAACCGACGGCTCACTAATGTGGACTATGCCTCCTCAATACGGACCAACCACCTATCGAAGTCTATATGTTTATGACGAAAAAATGATATACGTCGGTGCAGGGAATTCAACCGGTAGAGGGGGTACACAAAATCCTGGCGCGGTACAAGCATGGAGCCTTCCTGATCCCACACAACCCCCATCACTCGCATGGACCTACATTCACTTCGGTCCAACTTATGGTGGTGGATGGCTGATGTATGGAGACGGCAAACTTTTCGTAGGAGGAGAAGAACCCCACCTAACCTGCCTCAATGCCAAAACTGGTAAGGTGATCTGGGACACACTGCTGACTGGCGCACCTTTCTATGGTAGTGTTTACTCCAACGGCGTAATCTACAGGGGCCTTTTGGATAACACTTTCGTTGCCATAAACGGCAGCACAGGTGAAATTCTGTGGGAAAACAAGCCATCTGCATACGGATTCTGGTGCAGTGCCGCAGCGACCGCCTATGGAATGGTCTATGAGACCAATGTTGACGGGTACTTCTACGCCTTCAACGCGACTACGGGACAAATCGTTTGGAAGTACCTGGGGCCCGGTCAGTATTACCCTGGATTTACTCTTATTGCCGATGGTAAAGTCTACGTCTGCTCAGGCCAAGGAGTTCCTTCACCAATTACTGGCAAAGGTCTAAGCGAGTTTACTTGTTTCGATGCCTTTACTGGAAAGGTCCTCTGGCAAGTAGACAAGGAATTCCGTTCGGGACCCACAAATTTCATGGCTATCGCATACGGCAACTTCTATGGTATCAATTATGAAACTGAAAAAGGCATTAGCACATTCAACTCGCCCCCACCCAAGATTCTCGACACTATCCTCTACTGTTACGGAAGTACTCCTAAGGACTGGTCAATGTTCGGAGGTAACCCAGCGCACACAGCAATAGGCTACGGAGGCCCAGTGAACCCAGTTCAAAAGTGGGTGTTCACTGCAAGCGGACCAATAGTTTCCTCACCAGCAGTAGCACAAGGAAAAGTATACGTTGGTTCCGATGACCGCAACTGGTACTGCCTCGACGCTCGCAACGGAACCAAAATCTGGAACTTCACAACAGGCTACTACATCAGATCTTCGCCAGCTGTTGTCAACGGTAAAGTCTACACCGGAACCGACGATGGATTCGTTTACTGTTTAAACGCTAACACGGGAAGCCAAATCTGGAAGACGCCAACGCCGGGACAAGTGCTTCCAATAATGACTGGCTTATACCCAGAGTACCACAGCTCCCCTATTGTAGCAGAAGGAAAGGTTTACGTTGGAGCAATGGACGGCAAACTCTATTGCCTTAATGCTGACTCTGGAAACATTGCTTGGACAATACAGACAACTGGTGCAATTCTCTCCACTCCTACCTATATCGCCGGTGACGGTATCTACTTTGCTTCAGTTGATGGTTTTGTTCTAAAGGTTAACCCTGGCAGTGGCAGTGTAATTTGGAATGTCTCAACACCGATAGGATTAGATATAGGCATGGAGGGCAGCGCAGCAGTAGGTAATGGAATGGTTGTCATTGGCTCAGGAGCAGCGAAAAATGCACCAGCTAAAGAGGGACAAATGTACTGCTTTAACGCCACCACAGGTGTCCGCTTATGGACATACACTCAACAAAGATACAACACAACAATGCCTAACTTGCAGCCAATTTGGACACCGCTCTACCTCAACCACAGCTCTTTGGGGGCAGTATTTTACTTTGGCGACTTCTACCACTTCACCTGTGTTAACGCTACAAACGGCATCCGCATCTGGACTACATATCTGACTAGAGAACACTTTGGTTTGCCAGCATACGCTAACAACAAGATCTACATACCATCCGACAGTTTTGGGATATACATTTGCGATGCAACCACGGGCGAGAAAATTGGCTATTTTGAAGCTGGTGCGCAGGTAAGATCTTCTCCAGCCGTCTACGAGGGCAGAGTCTACTTTGGAAGCAATAGCTGGAAAATCTTCTGTGTTGAGGATTCTTCTACTGCAACAACATACTATGGCAATCCTTCACCATCTCCTTCGCCTAGTCCGACCGCTTCTCCAACTCCCTCGCCATCTCCGACACCAGAACCAACAGCAACACCGACACCGACAGCCACACCAACGCCCACTCCAACGCCAACCGCAACTGCTTCGCCTTCACCAACTCTGAATCCTGAAGCAGGTCCGTCAACTGACATGTACGTCATTGCCGCAGCAGCAGTCGTCATCATCGTAGTAGTAGCAGTAGCCGCATTAGTCCTTCGCAAACGCAAGTAAAACCAATTTTCCTTCTTTCTTTTTTTGTGAAAGAAAAACAGTTTAGAGAACAAATGGGCTGAGTGGGCTTTGGCGGTTAAAACTACTAAAGTGGTAGCAAAAGGGGTTTCATTCTCTCTCCTAAAAATCCGTCCGCCAAAGCCCCAGCAAACCCTTTCATAACGAAATTTATTGAACAACCCGCATGCAAAAGATGTGCTACTAGAAATGCTGTCGGCACCAAATTAAAAAAGCAACGCGAATTGCTCTGCTATTTTTCTTTGTTTAGTACTGGTTTATCTGGGACGAAATCCATTGAAATCGAATTTACACAGTGCCGCGTGTTCTTATCCGTGAAACCTTCCCCGACAAAAACGTGTCCTAAATGTGCTCCGCATTTGGCGCAGGATATTTCCGTGCGCACTCCATCAGGGTCTGGTGTTCTTTTCACGGCACCTGGAATTTCTTCGTCGAAACTTGGCCAGCCGCAGTTAGCTCCAAACTTGTTTTCTGAATGGTAAAGCGGCGCACCGCACCTTTTGCAGACGTAGGTGCCTTTTTCCCAGAAGGCGTAGAACTTGCCTGTGAAGGGTGTCTCTGTGCCCTTGTGGATGATGACGCTTTCCTCTTCTTTGGTTAACTTCTTTTTTTGTGCCATTAAAAATCGCCCTGATAAGTAAACTGTGTGTTGCTGCATAGAAAAAGCATTCGATTCGGACATCCCCGTGGTGCAAAGTGTGCATTCACCTCGCGGTTCATCTATAAATAAGGGCGGGGGAGGGGTAGTCTTCGCAGAACAATCAGGTCTAAATTTTGTCATTCTTCGAGTTTTAAGCGCCAGTTCACTCCCAATGTTAAGGGGTCTAATGCAAAGGAGAGTTCTGCTGTTTGTCGGAAATGTTTGGGTGTCTAGATTAGGTTATTAAGCGCGAACTCGAAAGATAAACGAAACTGAAAATTATCTGTAGAGGAAGAACTGGTATGTCCAAGGTTAAGATTGGTCTCTCGATGCTTTATTGCCTGAGTGAACCGTTCGGCAAGATGGTCAAACGGTTAGGCACGGTAACGACACCTTACATTGAAGTGGTCGACGATGGATTGCACACGCTGAGCAAAAAGCGGGTTGCGATGCTAAATGAAGCCGCGAAATCCAGCGGCGTAAAGTTCACGGTGCATTCGCCTTTCGCGGACATAAACATCGCGTCGCCATCCAAGCCCATGCTGAAAGCCGCCTTAAAGCGCTTAGAGCAGTCCATGAGCTACGCTAACGCGTTGGACGCTAGACTTTGGGTGCTGCATCCTGGATGCAAAACGGGCATAAGCATGTTCTATCCTGGGGACGATTGGAAACAGAACGTTAAAAGCATACAGGCGCTGCACAAGACAGCCAACGATTACGGCGTAACCTTAGCTATTGAGAACTTGCCTGAGAAGTACGGTTTCCTCATGAAAGGCGCAGAGGATTTCCAGCGTTTCTACGATGAGTCAGGCTTGGACATAGGCATCGTTTTGGATGTTGGGCACGCAAACTTGGAAGGACGAGTGGAACCCTTCTTGCAGAAACTGCCTAACAAACTGGTGCACGTACACGTTAGCGACAACATGGGCGAAAACGACCAGCACCTCGGAATCGGCTACGGCGCAATAAACTGGCAAAACTTCGCGGAAACCCTAAAGCGGATTGGCTTCTCCGGAACCGTGGTCACCGAATCCGTGGAGCACGTGGAAGAGAGCCTGCAGAAGCTGCGGCAACTATTCGCCTAAGGGAAGCTCCAGCTCCAAAAAATCAGCAGCTACCTGCGCGTTTTCGAAAACTTTTCTCGCCTGTTCCAACAGGATACTTGCATCGGAGTATCTGGCGCTGACATGCGTCAAAACCAGACTTTTCGCTCCAGCACTTTTGGCTTCTTCAGCAGCTTGGCTAGGCGTAGAATGCCCATCTTCCAGAGCTTTTTCAGCCAGCGCGTCATCAAATGTGGCTTCGTGAATGACCAAGTCCGCTTCAGCTGCGAACGCTGCGAACTCCGGGAATGGTCTGGTGTCACCTGTGTAGATGATTTTTCTTCCCTTTCTCGATGGTCCAGTGATGTCTTCGGGCTTGACAATTTTTCCATTTGGCAAGGTGAGTTTTTGTCCGTGCTGCAGTTTGGACCATGCTTCCCCTTGGGGAATGTTTAGCGCTTTGGCTTTTTCTGGGTGGAATTTTCCCGGTCTCTGCTTTTCTTTGAAACTGTAGGCGAAGCTTGGGACCACATGGTTTGAGCGTGCTGCAGTGACAGTGTACTCTTCTTCGTTGCATACAACTCCTGCATCTGCTAGTTCGTGGACGTCAACTTGGAATGTTAAGATGAACTGTAACGTTTCTCTCAGGCAATCCAGGAAATGTGCTGTCCCGACTGGACCGTAAATTTCAACTGGTTTTTGCCTATCCATCAACGCCATAGTCTGCAGTAGTCCAGGCAAGCCGAGTACGTGGTCGCCGTGCATGTGGGTGATGAAGATTTTCATTTTTTTGTGGAAGCCCGTTTTCGCCTTTATCATCTGCCGCTGGGCGCCTTCGCCGCAGTCAAACATGAACTGTTCGTTTCCGCGTTGCATGAGCACGGCTGGTAAGCTTCGTTCGTTTGTTGGAATTGCTCCTGCTGTTCCTAGGAAGGTTACGCGTATGCTCATGCGGTTTACTCCTTTTCGAATACGGCTACTTCGCGTGTTAGTGTGCGGTGCACGTAGGCGAAGTTCGATTCAACATGGCGATAGCCAAGTTGCTTACCTATCTTTGCGATGTTTAATGTTTTGGGTGAAGCTATACAAATCTCTTGCCTAGCGCGCGGACCCATCATATGGTCCAGAAAGATTTCCAAGTAACTTTACGCGACGCTCGCGCGCTAGTAAATCTGTCATTTAGGGCAATGGTAAAAACTTCCGCCTATCATTTTTTTCTCGTAATTGGAGTTATTTACGTTTATGGTTTGCTGGGGCTTTGGTCGGGGGGAATTTATGGAGAGAGACATGAAACCCTTTTAGCAACTACATGTGAGTGAAGTCGCCAGAGCCCACTCAGCCCAAATTATCTCTCACACTATTTTGTTTTCACAAAAAAAGAAAAGAAGGTTTTTTGTTTTTTTGACTCTATTTCAGTTTTCGAAGGATTGCTATTGCTGCTGCTATTACTGCAATGATAACTGCTATGGCTGCGGCGATTACATATATGTCTGTTGATGATGTTGCTGATTGCTGAGTTGCTTCCGCGGAGCCAACTGTCAAGTAAGTTGTTTGCGATGATCCGTAGTATGAATCTGTATTTTCGAAGGTTGCCGTGATTTTATACAGGCCTTCAGCAGACGGAGTCCAAGTTATAGCGTAGTTGCCGTTGGCGTCAGTTGTTGCCGTTCCAATATTCTGGCTGTTGCCGTTTGAGTTAACTGCAGTTAGCTTAACTGTAACCCCTTTCGCATCTTGCGGCATTGGCTGTTGCATGTACAAGTATTCCATCCATGAACCCATGCTTTCATCAGACATCGCTGGAACAACATCGAATAGACCATTTTTCACCAACTGTTTAGCTCCTTCGCAAACATCAGTTACGGTACCTCGAATGGTTACGCTCTGTCCTTTAGCAGTAGATGTTAAAGGTGCATCAACAGTTACTGCGCTTGGTCCTTTGCCAAAACAGTAGGCTTGGCTATCATACCCATTATATCCCAGCAAGTAACCATCAGCAATAGCCCGCAAAGACATATATCCTGAAATACTCCAAAGTTCTTTTCCCGTTTGGGCGTCTAGAGCAAATACTCTGTTACCACGTGTTAGCGGTTGAGTTGGGGTTTCCTCGCCAGTACCTGCAAATACAATACCATCGGCAATTATTGGACCATTCCAGAAAGGCCATGTGCCAAATACAGTTTCAGTTCCTGAGTCACCTGAATAGAACTTCCATACTTCTTTGCCATTTGTAATGTCAAAAGCGTGCAAGTAGCCATCGAATGAGCCAGAATACAGTTTTCCATAGGCAATAATCGGCGCGTAACTAACATATGTGCCCCATGGATATTGATTCTGATCACTTTCCCAAAGCTTACCTCCAGTTTGAATGTTATATCCAGTCCATCTTCTTTCAGTTAGATCAAAGCTTGCAAAAACGCCTTCACCCGTGACGCTAAAGAATGTCTGCACCGAATTTGCCTTGTCGTGAACCCAGATTTCTTGTCCGGTATTTGTGTCGTACGCTATATCAAAGTCCACTTCGTTTCCTCCAGTCCCAGATTTGGCTATAGCTACATCACTTGAAATACCAAATATCGAGTATGGCGCATGCCACCCAACTTGCCGATCAGGAATAGTAACGTTCCATTCTATGCCTTTTGTCCAGTCGTAGGAGCCCGGTGAATAGCGGAATCGAGGTAGACCCTCTGAACCAGTGTACATTATGCCGTTTCCATAGAAGGCTTTAGTGGAGTTCCACATAGCTAAATAGTTGGCGTATCCGTCAAGAATGTAGACAAACATTGTTCCGTCATCGCCGAAAACCACTGGGTCTTCCCACCACCAGTCTGTGCCTTGGGTTGCGTTATCAAAACTGAACTGCAGTTTTCCATCGAAGGCTGTATAGACATCCCATGTGCTTCCTGTGACATCCCATAGGAACGAGAAGACTCCTTGCCCTCCAGGTATACTGCTGAAGTATTGCTGCCCTACATCAACTCCTCCTTCTTGACTTTGCCATAATTCTTGTCCTGTGCGTAGATCAGCGCATACGAAACCGCCATATTTTTCGCGTCGAAAATGCCCCCAAAGGCTTGATTCTAGGTTATAGTAGAGTTTCCCGTTCATAATTATCGGTGGTGTTAAACGAACGTCATAAGATAGCCCTGAATATTGACCTAGAGAGCCAAGGTCGCCTCCGGCTAGACCTCCTGCAGTTAGAGCTTTTGTCCACATTATGTGTGGTGCCCGTGGTGCTTGGCTGTAGGGGTTAAAGCCTGCTGTTGCATCTCCAAATCCGGTGTAGGTTGAGTTGTAGTAGCACATTAGCCAGCTTCCTGAGATTGTGCTCCATTCTCTATTCTCAGAGTTTATTGGGTTAGCCCAATAATCTGTGGGCAAATTTGCTTTGGGCCAATCAGGTATCTTTTCTTGTTGGACAATGAGATCTGCGGTTGGGCTTTCTGCAGATAAGTATTCTTCGCCGGTGCTGGCAAACGTTTCTCCTGGATAGTTGAATTTAAATTTGTAGGTTCCCAGGGATGTTGGTGTATAGGTGAAGAAGGCTGCGCCTACTGGCCAAGAATTAACTGGTCCTAAAGTTTCGGTGGTGCCATCAGGCTTAGTTATGGTGACTTCGAATCCGCTAAACACCTCGCTGGAATCTGGAGGAATAGGTTGAACCCATATAACAATGGTTGTTTGCTGATTAATTCCGACAGGGTTTGGTGTAACAGATAGAAATGCTTTGGGTGAAATAGTCTGAGCATTAGCAGTTGGCACAATAGACAAAAATGTAGTTGCAGTCAGAATCAGAATCAAAGCAACTGTTGCTATTGTTTTGTTTCTAATTGAAAAATGTTCTTTCTGTAGTTTCATTTATTTGTTCTCCATAAATACGTGTTATTCTATTTGTGGGCAAAAGGTATATAACATTTTTCGTAAAGGCAAAAACGGATTTATTCTCAAAAACTTACATGTTTCGTCTCATTTGCTAAGAGTTTTGTCAACAGAAAGTACTGTGGCAAAAAAGGCCAATTTGGTTGTGGGGGACGTCGTTACCTCGATGGGAATACCTCGCCTCGACAACTTTGAACTAAAAAAAGGGAGGGTGTCCACGAGAAGAAATGGAGAACCGCAAAAAAGCCAAGCTACCTCACCTCGACCACTTTTCCTTGCTTTTCCTTGACCTAGTCCGTTTGTGCTAATTGAAACCTGAAACCGTAAACTCAAGCCCCGCTCCAGTCACAGCGTTAAAACTCCAAAAAAGAAGAAAAAAGCTAGTTCTTTTGGTAAACTATTACTTCTCTAGTTAAAGAACGGTGAACGTAAACTTTGTGAGATTCTAAAAGGCTGTATCCGAGGTTTTGAACGAGACTGCTTATTTGCTCTGATAATTGTTCTGTTTGTCCTTCTCTGTTCACCTTTATCGGCAAGGCGATACAAATCCGTTGCCCTTTGTCAAGAAGGCTATGTGCTGATGCTAGGCCTCCTTCAACGATGGCTTTGGTGTTGCTTTTCATTGTGGTTGAGCTTCTGCCGTATGGTGGGTCAGTGACGACGCAGTCAACTCTGGCTAAGGGGAGCTTGCGTGCATCTGCGACGATTATGCCTTCTGCGGTTAAGCCGAAGTGTTGGAGGTTGCGTTTTGCTCCGTTTGCCATGCGCCGTTGGACGTCCATGCCTAAGGCTTTGCAGCCGATGAGTGTGGCTTCGATTGCGGTGCTTCCTGTGCCACAGAATGGGTCAAGAACGTAAGTGCCTTCGCGTGCGTGTGCGAGGTTGACCATGCAGCGTGCGAGTTTGGCGTTCATGGCTGAGGGGTGGAAGAACGGTTTCTTTCTTGCCCTTCTCTCCACGAAGGGTTTGGGGATGATTTCGGCGAGTTTTAAGCCGAAGACGAGTTTGCCTTTGGTGAGTATGCCAAAGAAGGTTTTATCTGGTTTTTTGAGGTTGACTTTTGCGTGTGGGGCGTTTTGGAGTATGAGTTTGCCGAGTAGGCGTTCGTGGTGCATGGTTGCGTCTTTGGTGGAGTATTCTTTGATGCGTCTTATGCGGACTTCGAATGTTTCGCCTTCGGCAAGGATGGTTTTGAAGTCTGCGTTGTTTGCAGCTTCGGTTATAGCTTCGTCGCTTGCATCGCATGTGAAAAGTTCCTGCGCGCAGACGCGTGTGTATCCTGCTCTGCGGTGCACCTGCTTGACGCTTTCCGGGTCTGCTTCGAGCCTTACGACTTGGTCAAGTTTTTCAATTAAAGTGTAACTGTAGCCTTCAGCTTCGAGTATGGCTTTCAGTTCGGAGAATGAGAGGGTTTCGAATTCGCCGCTGATGAGGAAGAAGAGTTTTGCCACTCTTAGAGCGCCTTCAGCGCTTCAGCAATTAGCGGTGCCAGCGACACCTTGCTTGCCTTGCTGGGGACACTGTCCGTGCCCACAATCTCTTCGACTCCTGCGTCGAGAATCCGCTTTTCCGCATCACCAATCAGCAGCGCGTGGACGCATGCGGTGTAGACGTGTGCTGCGCCTTGTTCGCGGAGGATTTTTGCTGCGCCGACGATTGTGCCGCCTGTGCTGATGATGTCGTCGAAGATGATGACTGTTTGCCCTTTCACGTTTAAGCCTTGAGCAGTTTGGCTTGTTTGTCCAGTGTAGCGGTCACGCTGCTTCTCCAAATGCCCTGCTTCGCCACCTAGAACTTGCTGGGCTTGTTGAGCGATGTACATTGCGCCTTTGTCTGGTGAGAGCGCGAAGGCTTTCTTGATGCCTTTCTGGATGAAGTACTCGGCTAATAGTGGAATTGCGCTGAGGGTTTTTGCTGGGAACGGGAACTGTTTGAGCGTTTTTTCTTGGTGAACGTTAACCGTGATTAGCTCATCAACTCCTGCAGCATTAAGCATGCGTGCGACGGTTTCGATGCTTACGTTTTCGCCCTGCAGGAAAATCTTGTCTTGACGCGCATACGCAAGGTAAGGCACGACAGCGGTGACTTTTTTGGCGTTGTTTCGTTTCGCCGCAGCAGCCATGAACGCGAGCTGCATGAGCCTGCTGTCCTGCGGAGCACAAGTAGTCTGCACAACCACCACATGCTCACCCTGCACGTTGCCTTCCAAGCGAACGTAGGATTCTCCGTCAGGAAACGCCTTTGCGGCAACAGGCACCTTTTCCATGCCAGTTAACTGTGAGATTTTTTCGCCCAACTCTGCCGAAGCAGGACCAAGAACAACCTTCAACTTTTGTTTTCCCCTTACTCTTTGATGTCGATGTGCTTAGTTTTTAGCTTTACTCCCTGAATACTATTTAACCTTACCACCAACAATCACCCGCCCAAGAAATACTGTTGCTCTCAGAGACCTACCCCTCCCCTTATAAATAGGTTGAAACCACAAGTGAACCAAACGTTCACGTTTCAACGCGTAATTTTTTGCTACTATGACTATTTGACTTGCTACCGTACCATCTTTGGAATTCTTCTTATCTGCATAATTCAAACCTGAATTATCCAAGGCAACTTGAATTATTGGATAAACTCCTGTGGAAATTATCAATAAAATGATCATGTCAACTACCACAAATAAAGCCGAACTGAGACCAATGTATCGCGCTTTCTTTGGCAACTAACCTATATAGTCAACATTGCACTATTATATGATTGTCGGGATTCTTCAAGAAAGAGTTATTCTGCTTCAAGATACCTTTCGCTTTTTCAAGACAGTTCTGGCAAATAGAAGAATGGGAATGAGGATATTTGAACCACAAAAAGTCAGCAATAATCGAGCAACTTGCTTTTCTTTCCGTAAAGCATAGTGTCTACCTTTCGGGGCTCTTTCAAGCGTTAGTTTCAGCAAAAGAAACCAGAAAATCCATGTGCGAGAACCTATCGGTAGAATACCGCGGCAGCGTAAACAAAGAAGCCATCTTACTCATCAAAAAAGACAACAAAGTCTTAGTGCAGTTCCGAGTTACCGAAGAACTCCTCTCAAAAACAGATATTCATTTTGAAAAATGGATGGAAACCGACAAAGTACGCAAACAAATAGCCAAACAAAAAAGAACAACCCTTTCCACCCTAATCCGAGATTTACGAACAGGAATGAAAAAAGTCAACGTAGAAGCTGAGGTTCTGGAAACCCAAAAACCCTCACTAGTCCACACCCAATTCGGAAACAGCGCACTCGTGGCTAACGCTTTGATAGCTGATGAAACGGGGAAAATCACGCTCTGCCTCTGGGGCGAACATGTAACCTCTGTCGCTGTAGGAGACACTATACAGATAAAAAATGCGTCAGTATCCGCATTCAGGGGCGAAAGACAACTGCGCCTTGGAAAAAGCGGAACGCTCAGCGTGTCACCAGTTGCCGCTCCCAACGCGAAGCAAATCTGCGCGTAGGCGAATCCGAATTCGACACTTTTCCATAGAAAAACACAATCCCACGCGCGGAAAAGTAGCCTTTCACTTTGAAAGCAAGAAAAGCCCCGCTTCCGCAAACACGTTGGGCAAAAACCTGACTCTCTTATTCTTCGCAATAAATGTCGCGCGTTCGATTTGAACCTCTCTTTTCTTGCAGTACTCAACGAAGTCTGCTATGCTCAGGAAGTGGAGGTTCGGCGTATCATACCACTCGTAGGGCAGCGAAGGCGTCACAGGAACTTTTCCCCTGAAAAACAACTGGAACCTTGCGGTGATGTAGCAGAAGTTGGGGAAGCCGACGATGATCTTCTTGCCCACCCGCAACGCCTCTTTCAAAACGAAATCGGGTTTCTTCACTTGCTGGAAAGTCTGGTTCAGGATGACGTAGTCGAAGCTTTTGTCGGCGTATTCGGCTAAGCCTGTGTCGATGTCTTCTTGGAACACGCTTAAGCCAGCGGCTACGCAGCTGTGGATGGCTTGTTCGCTGAGTTCTATGCCTTGCGCCCGCACCTGCTTCTCCCTGATGAGCAAAGACAATAACTCGCCGTCGCCGCATCCCAAATCCAACACAGACGCACCGCTGCTAATCCAGCCTGAAATGACCTTATGCTCTATCTTGCCTGTCGCTTGGTTCATGCGTGCTGTGCACCGTTCCCGTTTCCATTCGAAACCGTCTTCAAGAAATGCCTAATCAGCTGCGTTTCCTGCTCAATCTCCAACAAGAACGCGTCATGCCCATACGTGCTGTTAATCTCACAGTAACTCGCGTCCACTCCCGCCAGCTTGCACGCCTTCACGATTTCCTGACTCTGGTACGCAGGGTAAAGCCAATCAGACTTGAACGCGATAACGAACACTTTCGCCTTTAAACCTTTGAAGATGCTGCCCAAGCTGTGCCCGTTCAAGATGTTGAAGTAATCAATCGCCTTCGTAATGTACAGGTAACTGTTCGCGTCAAAGCGCTTCACAAAGTTGTCCCCGCGATACCGCAGATAACCTTCCACCTCAAAGTCCGCGCTGAACTTGAACGGGTCTTTTTCCGCTTTGGTGCGCCTTCCAAACTTATCCGCCATCGACGTGTCACTCATGTACGTGATGTGCCCAATCATCCGCGCAACCGCTAAGCCTTTCGCCGGAACTTTGCCACCGTAATAATTGCCGTTTCTCCAGTTTGGGTCAGCCATCACCGCCTGCCTGCCCACCTCGTTAAAAGCGATTTGCTGGGGAGTGTGCTTCATCGTTGTCGCAATCGGAATAGCCGACCGTATCCTGTCGGGGTAAGCGACCATCCACTGGAGAACCTGCATGCCGCCCATTGAGCCGCCGACAACCGCCAAAAGCTTCTCTATTCCCAAGTGGTTGATGAGGCGCCGCTGCGCATTAACCATGTCGCCTATGGTTATTATCGGGAACTCGAGACCGTAAGGCTTCCCAGTTTTCGGGTTAATAGAAGAAGGACCAGTTGAACCCTTGCAACCACCGAGGACATTGCTGCAAATGACAAAATACTCATTCGTGTCAATGCCTTTTCCCGGACCAATGAAGTCGTCCCACCAGCCAGAGTCCTTGTCGCCCTCAAGGAAACCTGCTGCGTGAGCGTCCCCGCTGAAAGCGTGAAGCACCAAAACCGCGTTCGACTTGTCCCTGTTTAGTTTCCCATACGTCTCGTACGTAAGCGTTATTGGTCCGAGTTTTTCGCCTGATTCAAGCGTCAACTCGTTCGGAGGCTCCGCAAACGTGAAGTACTGGGTTTTAACGGTTCCCACGGTTCCAACAGATTCTGTCAACGCTTTTTTTCACCTCACAAAAACGAAGAAGGGTTTGTGCTGTGCTTCACCGTTTTGCAGTAGCCCTCAACGCCTGATCCAAGTCTTCCTTGATGTCTTCGAAGTCTTCAATGCCGACTGAAAGTCTAATGTAGTCCTCTGTCACGCCAGTCGCCGCTTGCTCTTCCCGCGTTAACTGTTGATGCGTCGTCGAAGCAGGGTGAATCACGAGGCTTTTTGCGTCGCCTATGTTTGCCAGATGCGAGAACAGTTTCACGGATTCGATGAATTTTTTGCCCGCTTCTAAGCCTCCCTTAATGCCGAAACCAACTATACCGCCGTAATTGCCCTTCAAGTACTTTGTCGCCAATTTGTGGCTCGGATGTTCCTTCAACCCTGGATAATTAACCCAACTGACCAAGGGATGACTCTTCAGAAACTCCGCAACTTTCAAAGCGTTTTCGCTGTGTTTACGTTGCCGCAGCGGCAGAGTCTCCAGTCCCTGGAGAAACAAGAACGAGTTAAACGGGCTCAAAGCAGGCCCCAAATCCCGCAGCAACTGAACGCGAACTTTAAAGACGAACGCCACATTACCCAAGCCTGGGAAATCGCCGAAAGCGTCCCAGTACTTGACGCCATGGTAACTCGGGTCTGGCTCGGTGAACTCGGGGAATTTGCCGTTGTTCCACTTGAACTTGCCGGAATCCACAATTACCCCGCCGATGCTGGTGCCATGTCCACCGATGTACTTTGTCGCTGACGCAACTGTGATGTCTGCTCCGTACTCGATTGGCCTAACCAACCCAACACCCACGGTGTTATCGACAACAAACGGTATTCCTGCTTCATGCGCTACAGCGGCTATTGCTTCGAAGTCGGGCACATCCAGCTTCGGATTGCCGATGGTCTCAGCGTAAATTGCCCTTGTTTTGGGGGTTATGGCTTTCTTGAACTCGCTTGGCTTCGAGGAATCAACGAACGTGGTTTTCCTGCCCAATTTAGTGAACGTGTAGTGAAGTAGCTGGTAGGTTCCGCCGTATAGGTTGTTGGCTGCCACAATCTCATCACCCACCTGCGTAATAGCCAAAAGCGCCAAAACCTCAGCAGCCTGCCCAGACGCCACAGCTAACGCTCCCGTACCTCCCTCGATGGCAGCTATACGCCTCTCGAAAACAGCCGTAGTCGGATTCATCATTCTAGTGTAAATGTTACCTAATTCTTTTAACGCGAAAAGATTCGCAGCATGTTCAGTACTTTTGAACACATACGAGCTTGTTTGATAAATCGGGACTGCCCTGGCGCCTGTTGTCGGGTCAGCAGTTTCCTGACCAGCATGCAGCGCCAAAGTATCAAGCCTTTTTTTAGACATTTTCTTTGATGCTCCTTTTGTTTTAATAGTTACATCATTAGATAACGGCGTTATATGTCTTTTTGCACATTTTATTCCAAAAAGAATATCAAACCACCAAATCTATTACTAAACCATGTTCCCCACACTCGAAGACATAGCAAGAAAACGCCGCCAACTAGGCATAAAACAAGCTGAACTAGCCAAACTCGCAGGCGTAAGCCAATCCCTAATTGCAAAACTAGAATCTGGAAAAATCGATTCCTCATACACCAAAGTTAAAACAATCTTCGATGTGCTTGACCGATTGGAAGCTAAGACTAAGATTCAAGAGGGAAAAGTAGTGCCTAATGAGGTCATAGGCATACAGGAAGATGAGCCGCTTTCAAAGGTTGTGCGATTGATGAAAGACCATGGATACTCACAAATCCCCGTCTTCAACGGAAAACAATCCGTAGGCAGCATCAGCGAAAAAACCATCCTGCGCCAAATCTTAGACGGCAAAGACCTCGCCGAAATATCCAGGTTACCCATTGAAGAAATCATGGAAGAAGCTTTTCCCCAAGTCAGCGAAGATGCACCACTCTCTTTAATCTCAAGCCTACTGCAAGTCTACTCCGCCGTGTTGGTATCAAAAAAAGGCAAAGTAGTCGGCATCATCACCAAAGCAGACTTGGTAAGAATGCTCTAACAACACCATACTTCTTAAGTATAAGTCTGTTATATATCCAGACAAGTTGAACAACACATGTCTATTTCATGCGAAAACGTAGCCAGACACATTCTACCAATCTACCGATCCCTCGTCGCCAAAGAACTCATAACAAAATACAATCTCACCCAAAACGAAGCAGCCAAAAAACTTGGCACCACACAAGCAGCCATAAGCCAATACGTCAACAGCAAACGCGGAGTCAAAGGCATCCCAAACTACACGGAAATCGAGCCCATGGTGCAAAACGCCGCGGCCAAAGTGGCAAAACGCATGGCAAGCGAGGAAGTGAACCGTGACGAGTTCGGCGCAGCCTTCTGTGACCTGTGCACTACCCTTCGCAAAACCAAAAAAATTCCTTGAGCACCTTAACCCTTAGCTTTTTGAGAAAAGTGAAAAAAATGAAAGCCTTGGCACTTCTCTCAGGCGGATTAGACAGCACATTAGCCGTCAAGCTAATTATGGAACGAAACATAGAAGTCGAAGCCATCAACCTCGTAACACCATTTTGTCTGTGCAGAAAAGGCGGATGCGGCGCCCTAGAAGTGGCTAAAACATTCAACGTACCCCTCAAAGTAATCAACGCAGGAAAAGACTACATAGCTTTAATCCGAAACCCCAAATTTGGCTACGGAAAAAACATGAACCCCTGCATAGACTGCCGAATCTTCTTGCTAAAAAAAGCAAAAAAATACGCAGAAGAAATTGGCGCAGCATTCATTTTCACAGGCGAAGTTCTGGGTCAACGCCCAATGTCTCAACACAGAGGAGCGCTTGCCCTAATAGAAAAGGAAGCAGGGTTGCAAGGCAAAATTGTACGACCCTTATCTGCTAAACTTTTGCCCAAAACAGAAGCAGAAGAAAAAGGGCTTATTGAAGTTGAAAAATTAATGGATATCAGCGGAAGGTCCAGAAAAAAGCAGATTGAACTTACGAAACAGTTTAACATCGAAAATTATCCATGTGCTTCGGGTGGTTGCTTGCTCACGTACAAAGAATTTGCCGACAAGCTCAGGGACCTTTTCGAACATAAAAAGCGTGTTTCGCTGAAAGACGTGCATCTCCTCAAGGTTGGCAGGCATTTTAGACTTGGCAGGAATAAGATAATTGTTGGCCGCAATAAGGCTGAAAATGAGATATTACTCAAGAGCAAATCAAAAAATGACTTATGCTTTGAAGTCCCAAACTGCGGTAGCCCCATTTCGATTCTTCAAGGACCCAAAACAAGAAAAGCCATTGAGAAAGCCGCTGCTTTGACAATTTTTCATTCTGACAAAAAATGCGCTGATGTTCTTGTGACCTTCGGGAGAGACCATCTGGATAAAGAGATAGCAACTTCCGCTCCAACACTCGAAGAAGTGGAAAGGTTAAGATTAACCTGAAAAAGGAAAAAAAGAAATTATTCGTTCAGGTGTGAGCTAAGGTCGCAGAGTATTTCTTTCGCCCTGTCCATGCGGACCTTGCGCTCTTTAACCATCTGCTCAGCCACCAAATCGATCAGCTTGCCTGTTGCTCCAGCAGTCACCGCAATGTTCCGTGCATGAAGCGACATGTGACCCCGCTGAATCCCCTCATGAGCCAATGCCCTTAAGGCACCAAGGTTCTGAGCTAAACCCACAGCCGCCAAAACCTCTGCAAACTCATTCGCGGATTTGACGCCGAGGATTTTCATGGCAACCTTCGCAGTCGGGTGCGTCCGTACCGCACCGCCAATCAAGCCAACAGCCATAGGCAACTCGATTGAGCCTATTAGGTCGCCGTTCTCGCTCTTCTCC
>Ga0315284_10000414_pt1 | contig 58573 bp, 57 predicted proteins | sample YL17G09_16_MG_FD_203696 | JGI IMG/M metagenome (GOLD analysis project Ga0315284, IMG submission 203696) | Sediment microbial communities from Yellowstone Lake, YNP, Wyoming, USA - YL17G09_16 | ecosystem: Environmental > Aquatic > Freshwater > Lake > Sediment | place: USA: Wyoming | collected...
TCCGATCCAGGATCTTCCAATATAAAATATTTAAAGGTTTCCTGGCGGGTCTTTTTCTAATCCTTCCCACCCCGGCGGGTCCGGGTCAAAAAGCTTGACGCCAAATTCATGCCAATTAAGGCCTCCGATAATTTTTCACCTATTCAGTTGTCACACCATCAAAGTGGTCTTCTTTGTCTGAGGCGGCCTCGGCTTTGGTTGGATGAATCACTTTGTCTTTGTGTTCCGGCGGCGAGTAAATGGTGTAGAGCTTCATCTCCCCGGCCGCGCCGTTAATCACGTTGTGCCGCGTGCCAGCCGGAATAACGAGCGCCGAACCATCTTCAATCTTGTGTTCGGCGCCATCCAGCACCGCCTTCCCCTGCCCGGCCTCAACGCGGATGAACTGGTCCAAAGTATGAACCTCCTCGCCGATTTCCTCGCCCGGCTTCAAACTCATTAAAACCAGCTGACTGTTTTTGGCCGTATAAAGGACCTGGCGAAAATTGGCATTTTCTTTGGTGGCTTTTTCAATGTTGACAATATAGCCATTCATATTGGTTGATAAAATGATTATTTTTTATTTACTTCAACCTATTAACTATTATACCAATATACCAAAAAATCGCCAGCTTGGCGATTTCACCAGGTTTTTATTTTACAACTAAATTTTTTAAATAAAAAAGGGCGGTCCAGAATCGAACCGCCCTGTTAAGACCCGACTTTTTATTCGGGTTGCAAAATATCTTCAGGAGAACCGCTAAAACTTCCTTTTCGGCGCATCTGCCAACTCACCTGCCAACTTCCTTTGTATTTAAGGCCCGAGCTCCAAAAACCGGATAATTCGCCCCCCGCTTTAGAAGGCACCGGCACCACGAAGCTTAAACCGAAGCCGGTTTTTTTATCCGTATAAACAAAAGTAACTTTCTTATCAATTATCCATCCTTCAATTCCCCAGCGATTCTTTGTTTTTTTCCCGAATTCCGATGATATGGAAACTCCCGTAAATTTATTTCCTGATTGAACTATTCGAGAAATGAAAAGCGAATCAATATCACTCCCTTCCCATTCCCCGGAAACATCATACGGCTTTTCTTTGGTCTTTTTAATCGGAATCACCTTAAAACACTTCCTAATGTGACTCGGCGGCGAATCTCCCAGAAAAGTCCGGAAAACAAAAAGGTATTTGGCCATTGTGTAGTCACTAAACACGGCATTATCCAGCTGGACAAAATAGCCAAGCCCGAAATCCTGGTATTCCTCGCGGCTGAAGCCAAAAGGCCGCAAATTGTTTATCGCCTCGGAGTCTGGCATCTTCAGGTTGCGAATCTCCAGGCATAGCTGCCCGACTTCGAAATAATGCGCTCCTTTCCACTTGATTTCGTGACCCCAGATGAAAGGATCGCTCGTTAAGGTCAAGCTGATTGCCGGATAACTGCTCCCGCAGAGACCGGCAACCTTGTCTTTTGAATAACTCTGCGCCACGCCCCAGATTTTTCTGATGCGGAGTGATGCGGCTTCTTCCCTCGCCCTAGCCGCTTCAATGGCGGCTCTCTCCTCTTCTTTTTTCTTTTCCCTTTCTTCGGCTGCCCTTTTTTCTTTTGCCGCTTTCTTTTCCTCTTCCGCTCTTTTACGCTCCAGCTCCTCTTGAGCCCTCTTTTTTACAATCACCTCAACCATTTCTTTGGTTATGGGCTTCAATAATTGATTTGTCATCGGATCGTGGCCCGGAAGAGAAAACAATTTTATCTCGCCATTTGGCCTTTCGCTATACCAGACAATCGCCTCGCCGCTGATTCGGTCAAAATACTCGTCAGCTTTAACCTCAGGAACAACCCCCAATTCGCGGGTCTTCTGCCACAGATGATACTCTTTTATAACCTCCGGCGTTATGGGTTTATACCGGGCGCCGAATTTGGAATCAAAATCGCCGGTGGAAGAAAACTTAAACCCTTCCAGCGTCTTGATGTAGTATTTTACCGGCTGGCCGGTGGCGCGGTCAAAAAAAATATTGGCCGTGCCATAGTACAACCCCGCGAAACAAACAGCCGCTAACAAGATAATCGCTAAAAATAAATGCTTCCTTTTTCGCGGCAAAAAGACAAAAGAAATCGCCCACGGTATTGCAAATAGAGCGATAACCGCCGCCGAAATAGCGACTATCCGGGCCAACGCCATATCCAGACCGAAAACCGAATATGCTTTATCCAGAAAAAAACCGTAGAACTGATATACCAGCAAGGCCTGTGCCAAAAAGAAAAGAAGAATTGACCCCAGGATGCCGGCCAACACAACCAGACCATACTTTACCGTTTTTTTCACTTTCATCGCTATCCTCCTTTCCGAATCTTCAGATTCTTGGTAATGAGTAAAACCGCCAGGGCCGCAACGCTAAAAAACACCCCGCCGACAAACCACAAAACCACGTTCCGCCCCTTTTTCTTGGCTATAAAATAACAAATAGCCCCCGTGACTAACGACAAAATCAACCAAATCCCGTAATTCATCGCTTTTTACCCCCTTATTTTTATTTGAAAGAACCTGCCAATAATTTACGACTTCTTGTAATAAAAAAGAATAGCACATTTAATACTATTCGGTCAATGGCACAGGTTATGGGACGAAGTTGGAACTTATTTAGCTTAATTCTCTTTGTTTTATTTACTCACACCCCCCCCACTCGTCCCCATCTCTATCTAGACCAAAAACATCATTCATCTTTTGGTGTAATCTTTGTGGAATTTTGTTTTTTACTTTCTTCCATTATTTTCCCCACATCAACATCTTCTTCGATTTCAGGCAAAATACCGAAATCATAAAGTAATCTCTCGTCTGTAGAATCAATAGCGCTCGGCGAACTGTTATAGTCTTCTTCTGAAATTTCGTATACACCATACAACTTTTTAAACGTTTCTCGGAGATTCAAATCTTTTAGAGCAGTGTCAATAAATTTTTTCTTTTTTATATTTTCCTTATATTTTTTATAATCAGGGTAGTTATAAAATAGAAGGCATCCTATCTCTTGAACATTTTTAAACATTTTGAGATTCTTTTCTTTTTTCAATTTCTCTAAAAAAACATAGTAAGCACATTTAATATAATTTTGGGGGTACGGAAGTAAGGATTTAGGAACAAAATCAAGATACATCATTAATTGATTTTCTGTGTTTTTTAAATTAAAATCATTGAAATCAAGAAAAACTTTTTTAGCTAATTCGTAATTGGGTTCGTCTACAGGAATTAGCCTCCATTCATCTTTCATCTTATGATAAAAGCTGATAATTTCATCATTCGAAACTTCTTTTGATGTTGCTAATTCAGAACTATCATTCTTAAGTCTGTTCCAAAATTTTTTAAATATTTCTTTCATATTATCTTTTGTTAGACATTCAGGTCTACGACACTAAATTGTCTTGGCGCAGATTATGGGACAAAGTTGAAGCGCCTCTGTCTTCGTTATAGCATACACTTCGGTGTATGCCTTCTTGAAGATAAGTTCCTGAGAGCTTTATTGAGACTGTTTTTATTTAATACTAAAAAGTTTTCCGTTATCAATAATTGGTATCATCGAATAACATTTTATTCCCCCCGTGTTATTTTCAAATACCTGCCTCCCATTTTGTGTCATTGCGTTACTACCTGTCCATTCAAAAAGACAATTCATTTCGTCTCTGTTGTAAATAATATTAAATCCATCTTGAAAATTTCCGCTAGGCCTTTTTACATTTACTTCATAGGTTATTATATAATAACGCTCTCTAATTATTTTTTCTTCTAAAAATTTATACGTTAACTCGAACGGTGGCGGGCTATTAATAATATTACTGTCTCCTTGTATTTGAACATTCCCGGCTGAATTATCGCCAATTGACTGAGAGGCATAATTTTTATTAAATATACTCCTAAAACCGAAAAGGGACACAACTACTATAAGTGCTATTATAAGTGCTATAAAGCAAATTATAATTCCAAATCGAACCCATGGTTTGAATGTTTTAAATTTAGTAATTATTTCTTTTAAATCTTTGCTATTAAGATTAAGATTTACATTAACCATACAATAAAAAATGACGAATGCTATTCTTATTAATATTTAAACAAAAAGCGCAATCTAAATTGCGCCGATGGAAAGCGACCTTTGACCCAAATTAATTTTTTGGGCGTTTATTATAATATTTATAATTAAGCTCACTGGCTCTTTAAAGCTTTCTATTGCATTGCTTAAAAAAGACATAAGCAATATACGCGCCGGCAGCAACCCCTACGACAATTAAAGCGGCTAAATTAGCCCCGAAAAAACTATACCAATAAGCTCCGATAGCGGCGCCGATGGCCAGTAAAGCCAGCTTAAATATGCTTATCTGCCACCAGGTGCATGTAAAAGTGTATGATTTAAATAGCTTCATATTTTTATTTAATTTTAATTTTTATAAAATCGACCTCTTCTTTATGATTATATCAAAAAGTTTCATCGCGGCACAAGTTATGGGACGAAGTTGGAACTTATTTCCACCGATAGATATGCACCGCTATATACATTGCCAGCATCCCCAACAAAAAGCCGCTGGATAACAACTCAAAGCTTTTTAACTTCGCTTCTCCGCCTACAAACCACGCAATATAGTTTATAAGTGCGAGGGCAATTATAACACCGGCCACATACAGACCCAGCGGATATTTTTTCATAACTTCAGTATAACAATTTTTACCCTACCCCGCTACTCACTATATCTGGCTCCCAATGGGACGATTTTATAACTTGTTTGGTAAAAGATTATTGTTAAGGCGTCTTTCTTGCAAGCCGCTAAGATAAAAGGAATAAAATAATTAATCGTTGATAAATAAACTATGGAAAAAAATAAAAAGAATAGTAAGCAGCCCTATAACGACTGATATATAAACAAAAACAGACCGTTCTTTATTTTTTCTTATGGCTATTATTCCTAAAATAAACGCAACGATACTTGCAAAGAATACAAGAGGAACAGTTACATCCCACCAGTAGTCATCATAGGAAAGTATACCAAGTACGTTAACTAAAATAATAGAGGTAACAATTATTATCAAGAAAAAAGCGTTTAGCCATACAGACCATCTGCCTGAACGAGTTTTTGGCATAAAATTTGTTTTCATATATTTTATTCTACCAAAAAACTGCTAAAAAGGCGACGCCTGGTTCTGACTCCATGCTTCACTAACAAAAATAACCGCTTAAATAAGCGGTTATTTAACGAGCACAAATCTACAACAAGGCTCGAACCTATTTTGAACAGAATTCCGATTAGCGCGCGCCCCGCTCGAGCGGGGCGCGCGATCTGACACGAGCCGCGCTTCGCGCGGCTGAAATTCTGACGCTTGGGCGGCGCGGGAAGGAGGGGGTTGGGGGGAGGAATTCCCGCGCCGCCCTCGCCCTGTCCCCGCATTCGCGGGGCTTTCGCCGCCGCTGGATTTTTCAGCCTAAAAAGTATAAACGAAATTGGAACATATATATGCCTTCTTGATCTAATCTTATCGCCTTAATTCAATTCCTGTCTTTTATCTTTTAACAAATTTTCAATATTGGCAACATTCTCTGGAATTTTACCGCTTATAACATTATTTTCATATAAATCTTTAGTATAAGCGGTACAAATATCTATAGCTTCAAATATTAAATGCTCACCGCTCTTTTCATCTTGTTTTTCAGTTATAAATGCCTGCAAACCGTCAAGATCTAAATGCGCAGAAGAACATAAATATCCATAGTTTATTATGTACATTTTTTCAAAATGACCACCTTCCGCATTTTTAACCTGTTCTCCATCACATTTTATTGCCTTGTCGTATAAGTTTAATTCGCAATCGTTATCTTTAATATTATTTCCTTTTAAAACTGCCTGCAGGTTATTTTTATTAACATTTTCTAATGCTTTTAAATCTTCATGACTAAAAAGATTACTTGGGTCTTTCGATTCTAAATTCGGGTATTTTTCAATTAGCCCTTTGATTTTCTTAATTTCTTTAATCTTTTTATCAAATCCTGATTTTGCCAAAATAGCTAACTTGCGCTCCGAATCACTGGTTTGATGATAAATAATATTTATATGTGCTTCTATTAAGCTTCTCAATATAACGCTAGCAGAAATATATTTTTTATGTTCACACAAAAGTATTATTGATTCTACATAATTAAATAATGGAATATAAAAAAAATAAAGATAATTCTGTAAATAATTATAATTTGTCTTATTTTCCTCTACTAAAAACCCGATTTCTTTTTTTAGGATTAAAAACTGCTCTGTCAATAACTTTATTTTGGGATCAGCATTCATTTGTGGCGATTATGGGACGACGTTGGAGCGTCTATTTTAAATCCTGCTTCAACCCCTGTTTCAAATCTGCTAAATATTTATTGATAAGCTTATGTCTATAAAGCTCGGCATTTAGCCAAAGAGCAGTAAAAATCACTAATACGAATACCATCTGAATTATTCCAAGGCCACCGGTGTCAATAAATCTTAAGGGCTGACTAATTATCCATGTTTGGATAATTAGAGAAATTATTAGTAAAATAAATCCAATGACTGTATCCGCTTTCTGTTTGGCAAAATTTTCACCAATTTTTGGATTTAGGTCAAGATGAGCACCGGACATTTTTGCCATCTCAAGAGGAGAAAGTTTAATTACACCTCGTATTAGAAAAAAAGAAGAAAGGGCTGTTATTAGCAGTGTAAGCAACTGGAACATTGGTTGGATAAAAATTAAAGCCATTAGAAAACTAACAGCTTGGCCAAATGGCATTACATCAATCAACCTTTGATCTGGCGTCAATGTTTTTTGTTAGTTATTAAACAAAAATTCTTGATATCAAAATTGTCTAAATTTGCGGAACACAATAGAGATTGTCAGAGCTATTACCCAACGACAAAATGAGTATATTTGTATACCGAAGCTAAAACTTTAACGGCTAAAATGAAAAGGAAAAACCGAATGGCATCTACCCGTTAATCTATTGCATTTATATATATCGTTTTCTCTATATACAAACTGGAATCTAAACATAAAAAAGAATATCAACAAAATTATAATAAGCACTAATTTAAACCAATTTTCTTTTAGAAAGTTCTTCATTTTATTGAACTAATTAATGATGCCTGACACCTTTTATTTTCCTGCAAGGGATTTGATATAGGCATAATTAGGGTCTTACAACTTCCAACTTAAAAGTAAAGGGATCGAAGGTCTTAACAATGCCTGAAGTTTTATCTGTCAAATGTATGCCGTTTACAATGAAATTAACCCAATAACTTCCAGACGATAGGTTTAAAAGAGCCCAACCTGAAGGATTGTCATAATAAGAAACTCTAATATTGAATGCTGAAGTAGAAATGCCATTGGCACCTATGCTTACCTCACCGCCACAGCCAGCATCATATACCTCATCTTTATTAACGCGAAGATAATACATATCTCTGGCATTAAGTACGGAGTTGTCACTTTGTACACCAATACTGCAAGACAGACCGATGTTGCCATTGGGACGGCCCTTTATTTTGAAAGAGCCTATTACGCCCGGACTCTGCTGTGGAGGGTTACCTGCATTATTAATAAAAGTGGAGGAATGAGTTGTCTCTATGGGTATAATTTCCATCGTCGGGATATCTTTAACTTCAAATGTAAATATAACCGGCAAACCTGAGGCGTAGCGATAAGTGCCAGAAGATGAGCCTATAAATTTAATTTCTGTTATTTTTACGTTGTGAGTTCCCAGCGGCAATGAATAAGTTGATGTTTTAGGAACAACCTTTAAGGCAAAGCTATTACCAGACTGGTAAGTTTTTAAAAATCCACTTATTTGTAAATCAGACTCATATTTTAAATTGAATGATCCATAATCAATAGACTCGTCTGCTTGGGAAATTTTAAAGCTCCCCAGACTTGGCTCATAGTTACTATTTATTTCAAAAACAGGGTTTGAGTTGACTGCATCACTTATAATAGGATCAGTTTTCACATATGGCGCTACATCAACAGTCGCCGCCTTGGTAACTCCATTGGCATTAACAGTTATGTTATGAGTTCCAAGAGTTTTTGGTAAATAACTAAACTGGACTTTACCGTCTTTGGTACAACTCCCGCCAGTAACACCGATTATTTGAACAAAAAATGGATGCGTGCCAGAGCAACTCAATAAGTCCTTGGTTATTTTATATTTCTTTATTTCTCCTGGGACAGATAAGGACATTTCAACTGGCGCTGGCTCTCCATTCTCAGTATAATAAATAGTTATCTGTACCCAATTCCAATTAGTTAATTGAACTAAGGTTTTATCTATCTGCATTGAAATATTTCCTAATTCTGTAAAAAAAGATTCTTGTTTTTTTGCAACCTGATCGCCAGCGATAGATTCAAGTTCATAAGAATAATTCGTGTGGCTACTTAAACCAGAGATATTAACCAAATGGCGAGTCGATAACCCTGACTCAGATTGATAAACTTTTGATGAAAGATTACCGCCGGAAATAAATACTTTTGATGTAGCTGGTTTATTTGTTTGCCATTCAATTTTGACAGATGTTATATTGGGCACAACGCTTACGGATGTAATCTCAAGCGCAGAAGTAGATGCTGGTATTGGCGTGGGGGTGGACGTGGGAGATGGGCTGACTGTTGGAGTTGGCGTAGAAGTTGGTGCTGGGGTTATTGATGAAGATGGACTTACTGAAGGACAAACACCAACAACGTCGCCGTGGTCTAAGTGCGCTTTCAAGGCAGAGGCGCTAACGGTTATTGTTTGGTAAGCGGTTGCGTTACCCGGAGGATAATGACAGATAGTTGATTGGCCGATATTTTTAATTTCGGCTTTTTCTGCTATTTTTTCTTGAGTTGAGATTGTTGCCTTCTCTTTCATTCTTTCATATTTTGGAACGTCTTTAACTGCTTTAAATTCACTGCCTTTGGCATACCATTTAAATTCGCTGTTATTTATACAAAAAACTTTCTTAAAAAATTCCGGGTCTTCGGAAGAAGCGTTCTCACTTGAAACATTTACCCAGTGCAGCTTGCCAGTATCTTCACCATCGATATCTACTCCATATACTTTCGGATCATTAACTTCGCAGTTCCGGAATAATCCGGAAGTAGCAAAAGCGTCTCTAACTTCAGTAGAGACAAGTTTTACGTTAAAAAATCCTCCCAGGTGGCCGTAAAAATTAAAAATAGTGGGATTAAGGAAAAGTCTTTTATATCCTGAATCATTTATAATATAGACATCGGGATCATCAGAAAATATCGCGCTTATTAAATCCCCTTCTTTTAGACCATAATCAGATGGCTTGGCAGCGTTGGCGGAAATAACGAATATACCAAAAACAAAAAACAGAACGATTGATAAAATTATTAGTTTTTTCATAAAAAATAGTTTATATTTTTATTATAAAATTTCGCGAACCTTTTTAGTTCAACAACATCAACTCTCTGCTGGCCGGATTCAACATTTGAAATATGCGATTGCGGGCGGCCAAGTTTTTTGGCGACTTGCACCTGCGTTAATCCGGCTTCAAGCCGGGCCTTTCGCAATCGCTCAACAAAATAGGCGTATTCTTTTGTATGTATTGACTTAACCATATACTATCAAGCTATATCTAAAAAGTCAATATCCAAAATTTGGATATTGTTATATTAAAAAGGGAGTAAATATATTGCTCGCGCACGGGTGGGTTTGGGGCAAGGGCAATTCAAAAAAGCCCCGCTTTGCGGGGCAAAAATCCAGCGGCGGCGAAAGCCCGCCAAAGGCGGGCAGGGCGAGGGCGGCGCGGGAATTCCTCCCCCCAACCCCCTCCTTCCCGCGCCGCCCGACTTGTCCGCCAAAGTTTCAACAAAGGCGGAACGTCAGAATTTCTGCCGCGCTTCGCGCGGCTCGTGTCGCTTCGCGCGACCCGCTCGAGCGGGTCGCGCGCTAATCTGAATTCTGCTCAAAATAGGTTCGAGCTTTGTTGTAAATTTGTGCTCGTTAAATAACCGCTTATTTAAGCGGTTATTTTAACAAGCACGGGCTGAGGGAATCGAACCCCCATTTACGGTTTTGGAGACCGTTGTAATACCATTATACCAAGCCCGCTTTCAAGCTTATAGTTTATGGCGTATAGCCTATGGCAAAAAATAAATAATTTTGGCTAACAGCCAATAGCGTATGGCTTATAGCAAAACTTATTTAAATAAGGAATTTTTAAACGCGGTAATTCGCCTTATCAGTGTTTCTGCCTCTTTATAAAGTTCCTCGCGTTTTTCTATCTTTATATATTCAACACTCTCAGCAAACTTTAAAATATTAACTGTTTCTAAAATTGACTTTATGGAAATTGTTAAAAAATTGGCAAAATCTTTATTGGTACCGCCAGAACCTTCGGCAATATTATTGGAAACAGAAACGGCTGCGCGTTTTAGCTGATCGGCCAAAGCAAATGTTTCGCTTTTCGGAAAAGTATTTGCCACACAGTAAAGACGCTTTCCGTAAGTGATAGACGATTTCCAAATATCTAAAGTTTCAAAGCGAAACATTTTTATTACTATAGGCCATTAGCTATAAGCTATAAGCTATTTTTTGGTTTCTTTGTGAGGAGTATGCTTCCGGCACCACTTACAAAACTTCTTCAACTCAATTTTTTTCTCCACTTTCTTTTTGTTTTTGCTCGACCAATAATTGGTGCGTTTGCAGATCGAACATTGAAGCTTAATAAGGTTGTCTTGACTCATAATAGATTTACGTAATTGTCATTCTGAGCGAAGCCCCTCACTTGGAACAAGTGAGGGGCGAAGCGAAGAATCTCTCGCGCATGCGAGTGGATCCGCTGGCATTTGCCAGAGATCCTTCGGTCGCTTCGCTCCCTCAGGATGACACTTCGTGTCAATTTTTCTTCACCCACTCTTTTTTAACTTCATTATATTCATATAAATCCAGGCTTTTGCCAAACTGGGTGTCTTGACCGCTTTTCAAAACCCAGTCTGATTCGCCCGACTCAAAATAGGCCGCCACCGTATATTTAAAACTGCCATTGCTTTCGGCAATTGTCAATAAAACTCTTCTTAAAATATGGCCGTCCTCGTATTCCACGTAAACATCTTTATCTGAGCCGTTAACGAACCAGAATCTGTCCACAAACCAATGGCCGCCCAGCACGGGCTCAACCGGGGAAATTTGAGCGATTTTGACGGCCAGGTCATTCATTATTTTTTCCCTGACGGTTTTGGGCTGGGGCGCCGGAGAACTGCTTTCAGGAGGCGAAACGGTAGCGGTCGGCGAAGCCACGCTCACTCCTTTTTGCCAAGGCCAGCGCTGATAAGTGCGCCAATACAAAAAAATCGCGCCAATCAGTATCAGAATTAAAATTAATAAAATTATTGATTGTTTTTTATTGAACATAATTTTAAAATGATTTCGGAAGGGGCAAGAAAAAAATTCTGCCCCTTCCGTCTATTTAATGCTTGCGCTCTGGATAGGTCTCCCGCAGATTCCTGATAATCGCGCCCGCGGTTTGAATAATGGCCGTTTTTGTCTCTTCCGATTGACCAGAATGAAGCATCGTTTGTTTCACTTCGTCTGCCGCTTTCTGAATTTCTTCTAAAGTGAACGGCATTTTTCACCACCTCCTTTTTGACCTCCGAAATTTGAAGCAAGCTGAAAATTCTTATATTTTTATTTGAGCCGATGGTCGGATTTGAACCGACGACCTACTCCTTCACTTGCACCTCTTTTTCTAAATACCTATAAGAGGGTTAGACTGTATCTTAGTCTTTATTCTAATGTTCTTAAGAACATTAGAATAAAGACTCCCTTGTCAGTCGTTCGAGCGCAAACCGCGCTACGGTCTGAACCTGGTTTTTAGGCCTTTAACCGTTATTCGGGATTCACGATTAAATTTCTTTAATCGTGGGCACAACCTTTCGGTCTACCATGGAGTTGCTCTGCCAACTGAGCTACATCGGCCAGCCTACGCTCCGATTTACATCGGAGCTTCGGCCTGGCAAGCACATTTTAAAAAAACTGCTTGCCCTTCCGAAGCTCAAATGCAATTTGAGCGTAGGAGGGAGCTACATCGGCAATATAGCCAATAGCTAATGGCCAATGGCTCGTGGCTAATAATTCATAGCCAAATTCAAAACTATTTGCTATAAGCCATTTGCTATAAGCTATTCTCCGGATACGCTTCTTTTATCAATTCCTGTTTATCATCAAAAAATTCCTTCACCGGTTTTAAAATTTTGACCAATTCAGCCGCCGCCGCTTTTTTCAGGTCTTCGGGATGCAATTTTTTGGCGATAAAATCCTTTTCCAAATCGGCATAATTTTTATATTCAACATCGCCGCCGAATTTGGCCGGCCGTTCAATCGGCCACGCTTCTCCCCTGTCTTCTTTCAACGGCATCAAAACATATTTTACAAAAACCATAATGCCGTTGTCGGCTAACTCGCCTTCTGGACAATAAGCTCTATTTATTTTGGCAGCGATTACAGACTCATCTTCCAATAAATCAATTTTTGACGATTCCTCCGAAGCGCTCATTTTCCCGCCCATAATTCCCGGCAGCATCGGCGTCATGATTTCCACGCGTTTGCGCTGGCCGAGTTTGGGATGCGACTCGCGGGCGAAACCGAAAATCTTGCGCTGGTCAGTGCCGCCGTACTGAATATCCGCCCCCAGATATTCTTCATCCAAAGTTTGCAAAATCGGATATAAAAACCCGCCCAGCCGCGGATTCTCTCCGAATTTAACCACTTCGGCCGCCGCGTGGCGGCAGCGCTCCGCGCTCGTCAGAGTGGCTAGACGATAAACATCCATCGTATATTTGTTATCCAATTCAAAATCGCTGCCTTTAATGAATTCTATTTTTGATACGTCTGTACCAATCGCCCGGTAAAGCTCGCCCAATTCGGTTTTATAAAATTCCACCCGCTTATCCAGCAATTCAAACGGCGTTTTCATATTATCCAGATGGGCGTGAATGTCGGCCAGCAGAATTTTCACCCGCAAGCCGGCGTCAACAAAATCCTTAATTTTCATAGCCGGAATCAGATAGCCGATGTGCGGCCGGCCCGTTGGCGCGTAACCCAAATAAACCACCGGCTCTTTTTTTGAATTTAGCAGTTCCGCCAGTTCCCCTTCCGTCAAAATCTCTTCGGTGTTGCGTTTGATTAAATTTAATTTTTGGTCAATGGTCATAAGTTTTGGTCCACCCCGTTAAAAATTATCAGACAATCCAATTACTGCAAGCAAAATCATGCTACGAATAGAATTTACTATATGTCTCGTGTCTTAATTATAAAATAAAAAACACTGTTTTAGCAAGACCAAATAACCCAGACGCGTCTCGGTCGGGGTCATTTTATTCAAAAAACTTGTCCCGCAGTAAGCTCGGCTTTACCACCACGATGCCTGTTGAGCAAGTGCGGCCAGCAGAAATGAAGTGAAATAAATGAGACAGCATAAAAGGGTATGTCTCGTGTTTCATTCGCCCAAAACCGTCTGCCCGTTTTTTTGTAAATAAAATTTCTTCTCTTCGAAATTCAGCTGCTTAGTTTTTGAGTCTATTTTTACGACGACACCCAATCCCCGGCTGACCGCTTTATTAAAATACTGGTCAAAAATAAAATTACCCAGCGAATAATAAATTCGCTTGCCACGATAATCCTCTACCGGTTGAATCATATGGGGATGCGTGCCAATGATTAGATCGGCGCCAGCGTCAACGAATTGATGAGCCAAATTTTTAACCACCTCAGCAGGAACTATTGCATACTCAATGCCCCAATGAGCATACAAAATCACGATGTCTGATTCTGTCTTAACTCTTTTAATTTCTTCTACGGTCTGATTATTTTCCGAATCACCAATAAATTGATTATAATTTACAAAACCAATTTTCACGCCCTTTATTTCTTTGATCAAACTTTTTTGTCCGCCCGGATCGCCAAAATATTCAATGCTTGTTTCTTTTAGATATTTCTTCGTCGAATTTAATCCTGCCTGGCCAAAATTCAAAATGTGATTGTTGCCCAAATTTACTACTCTAATATTTTCATCATAGAGCGTTTTAGCCAGGCTCGGATCAAAAGTAAAAATGTAATTGGCGTCGCTGCCCGGCACAGTGTCGGAACTTACGGAATTATTTGCAGTTAATGGCCCTTCAAGATTTGCGACCACTAAATTATTATTAACCAACAAATCGGATATTTTTTCAAAAACAAATTTATTGCCGTTTTTTTTAGCGGTTTGGCGAATAACACGGTCAAACATTAAGTCACCGACAAACATAAGACTAATTGAATTATCGGATTTTTCATTGCTGCTGAATATTGCGTCAATATAACCCGTGGTGTCTTCCGGATCACCTGTAAAATCGAAGGAATTCGCCCTTTTTAAAATTTCTGGTTTGGTTGTGCCAAATTTCTTAGCCAGTAAAATTGCCAATTTCATTATAGGCGGAGAGTCAACATGTTTTATATCCAAAAGCGTCGTGTCCAAATTTTTTATCATCTGTTCGCTTTCATTGTCCAGCTCTGTCGCCCGATCGACCTTTTGATAGTGCGAAAAGTCAACGCTGGCAATCACCGTAATTTTATCTTTATATAAAGAAAGTGCGTCAGCTAGTTGAATAATTGATTTATTACTTGTATTGGCAGAAAAAAGTAAAGGCACAATTTTCGCATCCGGAAATAAGTATTTTATAAAAATTGTCTGCACGGCAACCGAGTGTTCATTGTCAAAACAGTCATCATCGATAAAAGCTCCGTCTTGTAAAACTTTATCAACAATCTGCTCATTAACCGACACCCCTCCAAAGGAAGTTGAGTATGGAATTCTTGAAGTGACTATCGGAGCCTGACATTTTTCAAAATGATCCGGACCTAATATCACGAATGTTTCGCGCGGTCCCGGCAAATACGATAGCTGTTTATAAAAACTGCTGATAAGGGATAACGCAGTCGGCAAATGATGCGAAGTGATGCCGATTTGGGTTAAATAATTATTTTCTCTATCTTTTGGTCCCACAGACTCAATATTTTCTACTATGACTTTTCTAAGTTCAAAATTTTTTGAACTATGAAATTTGCTTTCGTTTATTGGCTGAATTATTTTTGAATTACTACGGTTTAATCCTAAAAAAGCCGCCCCGCCAAAGCGGGGCGGCTTTAATTTATAAGCTAAAAAAATCCCTACTAGAAAAATCCCGGCGACTATCGCCAAAATAATTTTTCTTTTCATTTCTGTTAATTTACCTTCATCTTATTTCAATATTGTCCTCGGCTGAGATATTTAAACTATTTAGATCCTTCAAAGATTGGATAAGCGTTGGATTGACTTGGAAATTTCCTTTTGAAACAACGCGCGCATAATAGTTAATCGTCCGATTGGCGCAATGATTATCTTTATCAAATCCTTTAAAAATATTGAAATAAACAGCATTGTCTACAATTTTACTAGGATACCATATCGGATCGCAAGTTGTCCCGCCCGAGAGCCCTTTTTCATAAATCTGAGTAACAGGTCGCAGGCCGCTTGGCAGATAGTCCGCAACCTGATAAGAACCGTCTATCGCACTGGCCGCCATATCGGGATCTAATTTTACTAAAACAATGCTACCGTCGCTAAATGTATTCGTCGGCGTGTCATTGACAAAATATTTCCGAGTAATTGCCAATTCGCTATTTTTTGTCAGCTCTGCCGGATCACGGTCTTTTTCGTAAAAACTTATCAGGCTGATTCTACCTTGGATATCCTTAAATTTTATCGCGCCAAGATCATCAGAAGATAAAGTCATCAAATATGATTGACCTTTTTCAATTTTAACAGATTCTTTTTTGGAACCGATTTGATAAGAAAACCCGACGGCCTGATCTTTGGTTCCAGCCAGCTCCGTTTTCATAACCATGACCTGTTCCAAAACATTCAAGTCCCTTTCAGGGCTATGTTCGCTGATATAGTTCCACAAGGCATCTTTATCGCCAACAATATTCAAATAAGATGCCAAAACTGCAATGGCAGAAGTCAATTTTACTTGCTTGGTTTGATCTTGTTCTTGGACTAGCCAGCTATCGGGTCCTTGAAATCGCACTTGCGGCCTGATTGCTTCTATATAAATTTGGCGAGCATTCTCCTTGTCTCCTAACTTGGCCAGTGCCAAACTTAAATAAATTTTATCTTCCAGGTTAAGCTCGCTATTGGCCTTGACCAAATTAATTTTTACAAGCACGGGTTGTTTTAAACTTGCCAAACCATATAGGGCCTTGGCAATGCGATGAATATCGGTTTTTTTATCATTTAAGGAAAATTCAAAATAACTGGTCAAGCTGTCTTGTGATATGAATTCTGGCGCCAGATCGGCTATTTTGGCCGAAAGTTCCAAATCATCATCGCTGTACGGAAAAAGTCCGATACCGCCGTTGGGCGTCTGGTAGCCACTAAGATCAAGTTGTTCGCCCGCTGGCGGCTCGTTAAAATATTGAGTCAGCATTTGAGTGGCGAAATAATTGGCCGTAATCTGGTCGACCCGGATGCCACTCAAAAATGAATTGCTCCACAAAGATCCGTAAAATTTACCCTTACCTTCATCAACAAATAATAAATCGGCGTAGCCGTCTTTATTGCCTTCAATATTGCTCAAGCTTTCTGATAAATTGTATTGTGACGATTCTGCTTTTTTAAAATAACTTTTTACCACTTTAATTTTTCTGACCAAGGAATCCTGAAGCTGACCTTGTTTGGCGGAAATTGTAATCTCGTGTTCGCCTTCCGGTAGCTGCCCTAACTGAACAAACACATTATTGTCTTTGGAGGTTTCTTTGCGATCTAGATTTAACGTCTTGCTCTGGATGGTAAATTCGGTGTTTTCATTGCTGTTGTGACTGGTGCCCTCGGCTCGCAAACGTAAATACGGATTATCACCAACCAAATAATAACTGCTGACTGTTGCATCAACAAAAAATGGCAAAGAAACTTCAATTAATTTTTCACTTTCGCCTGCCTGCATGGTCGCCGAAGAAAAAGCCAGGACAGTCGCGCGCCAAGAGGTGATGTTATCGGGCGCTTTGAAACTGATTTGCGCCCGGCCATTAGCGTCGGTCTGAATTGTTTTGTATAAAGCAACATCCACAAAATTAATGCGCGGCTCTCCGCCTTTTTCTTGGTTATGAACAAAATAACCACCGGCAAAATAAGTGTGGTATTTACCCACCACAATATTGTAAACTAACGCATTTTTCATTTGTTGTTCTCCAATGGCGTAAATTTTCTGCGGTAACCCATCTTCACCGATAAGAATATCTCCCACCTTAGCCAAGCCAGCATAAGTCCATTGCCCGTTGAGATAAATTTTATGTTCGGGGGTTACTTTTAGTGAATCGTTAATTACCAAATATCTATCTACTAAATGTTGAGAAATGCCTTGGACGATTGCCGGCTTAAGAACTTTAGAATTGTCGTTTTGGAAAGTTAAGATTTGATCGCCGACTTTAATTTTCTCAATGGCTTTTGAGAAGCCGTCTGCCATCAAAATCGGCGTTCCGGCCGCAAAACAACCACCGCCTTCTGCGCCCGGTGATTTTAAATTAGCATATTGCGAAGCACCGGTGGCAAGATACGTGTAAATCCTGCTGTAAAGAGCTCCCAGAATTTCGGGCCGCCAGTTATAAGGCAAGATATGAAAAAGGGCTTCGTCTACGGCGGCGATATTTACCTCAGATTGCACCGGATTATTTTTTTTGTCTTTAACGGATAAACTAATTTTTACTTCATCACCCGGCCGATAGCCATTTTTTTCCGGGTTAATATCTATATTTAATTTTTTATCATCGCTGCGAAACGAAGCCATAACGGAATTTGTTTCCTCAAATCCGTACGGTCCCAGAATAACTGCTTGATATTGAACAGACGGTGCAAAATTTTGGTCAAAATTTTCTTCAAAATTTAGACCGGAAGAAATGGCAATTTTATCAATGCTGTTTTGATAGCGATAAAATAAAACTTTGGCATTGGCCGGTTTTTCGCCACTGATTATTTGCATTTGGAGCTTTACCCCATCCCCGACAGAAAATTCTTTTGAATAAGATTCACCGGCAATGTTTAAAGATACCGAAAATTCTTTCCATTGATTATATGAGGCAAATCCGGCATAGGTAGTTTCTTCAATTTTTCTTCCTTGACTATCACGGCCGAAAAAAGTTATTTCGAAATAGCTGTCTTGCACGACGGGCAGATTTTTCTCAAAAGACCATTCCCCGGCGTTATTAGTCATGCCGGAAAGCGTCTCAATTTCCTGCTCATCTCTCTGCCAATAATATTGTTTTCTAACCACCTTATCAATCGGATCATAATACTGACCCGTTTCTACCTGCCGATAAATAACTCTAACAATTTTTGCCGTCAGCGGATAATTGCTAGCCGGGTCGCCAATATATTCGTTCCCGTAAGTCGCCGAGTTATCTGTCAAAACTTTATCAATCACTATTTTATTCAGCTTTGATGTAAATTTATAATTGTCGCCCGATAGTTTTTCCTGATCAGCTTGCAGGTATAGATTCGGTCCGAAAACCAAAACATTGCCCTCGCCATAAATTTCTCCTTCTTCGGAGTCAACCGGAGAAAAAGATACCTGCAAATTCATCGGATAGTGAGAATATTGATTTTCGTAATAGGCGGGGGTATAGGAAATGTTTCCAACGCCGTTTTGGTCAAGCGTAACATCTCCTTCAAATGAATTTTGCCAATAACCATGGTAGTAAAGCTCCAAGTCGTCCACCGGAGTGCCATCAAAAAAATTGGCCTCAACTTGGAAATTAACGGTTTCGCCCGCATACATGGTTTGGCGCGATGGAGTGACGGTAATTTGATAAACTGGCTTTAAATATGTCATCACTTCTATTTCGGCTGTGCCGATAACGTCGTTGCCCAAAGTCAGCGCTAAAGTATAGTAACCGGGAGAAACTCCCTTAAAAGCTAATTCGCCCTGAATTGTGTCAAATTGAGAAATCAAAACTTCCTGTGATGCCAGCGGTCTTTGCTGATAAGAATCGAAACTACCTCCTCCCCCCATGCCGTATTCATAGTAGAAATGGTCATACAATCCAACCACTACTTTTTTCTGACGCAAATCCTCTTGCCGTCCTTTGATAATTCCCCAGTATCGCAAGGCGTCGCTCATTTTATAGACATAGCGATCGGTTGACAAATAATTCCAATAAAGATCTCCCTTATTAACTTGCTGGCGCCAACTCCAATTGTCGACTATTTTAATTAAAAACGGCAGATAGTTTTCCTGCTCAACTTTCAAAAATTTCGGTTCGTTATCTGGTTTGTTTTCCGCTTTTAATGAATCCGGCGTGGCAAATTCTACTATTCCGTCCTGATTAGTTAAACCAAGGTCCCTATTACTGTCCTTGCCCACAAAAGTTGTTTTCAACCCGCTGACCGGCTCTTTTTTTAAAAAATCGTAAATCCATAAAAAGCTTTTATCGTGGCTGATTGAGTAATAACGAGACAAGGGCGTCACCTGAAGCCAGGCCTGTTCGTGCCGTCCATCTATCAGGGTATCCAAAAGATAATATCCCTGATCCAAGGCCTGGGGAATTTCAATAAATTTTTGATAGCCAACGATAATGGGAGACGGCTTGAACGAAACAATTTTTTGTTTGCCTGCGGGGTTATAGCCAATATAGCCATCCCGATAAAATCTGGTCCAGCCCCATTCCCATTGCCGGCTGGCCTGATAAGAGTTCAAAAAATCATTGGCATCGGAAAATTTATAGACGCTTAAATCCAGGCTGCCGGGATCGACATTGTAATAAGAAACTTCAAAAGTCGGTTTTTTATCCGGAATAGATTCCAGAAAGTCGCTACCGAGATTAAAATAAGGCCGAGAGCCAGAATAATTTTTTGCTCCTGTCTCAAATGCAAATGAATAATCATCCGCCAAGATATCATCACTACCTTGACTCTTTAACCCCTTTTTGACAGTGACCGTATAAATAGTTTTTTCCACTAAATTATTGGGTAAAAAAACTAAGGTGTCGCCTTGTTGTTCAAAAGTGCCGTCAACCTTAGGATTGATTTCAAAAAAATTCTGCGGATTGATTAAATTTTCACGATTAAAAGTTACTTCTATGCCCGAGTTAATAGGCACATCCGTAGCTTTATCGCGCGGATGAGTTTGTATTACTTGAAATGAGGCCTTAACTTGAAAAGCCCAGCTATATTCGTGATCCGCGTAATCGGCATCAATAATTTGCGCCTGATAAACCTCCGAACCCTTAAGCAATTGAACTGGTTTAATTTTAAAAACCGATTGGATTATGTTGCTTTCACTATTTTGAGCAAATGCGGCGGCAATAAAATTTGAGGTTAGACTGGTTTTTTTAACATTAAAATTTATTTCCGGAATAAATTTAACAATTTTTTTGACCGCGCTTTCAGAAAGCGGTTGCGTACTTTTTAAAATAAATGAAGTTTCCGGATTTACTCCGGCCATATCGCTCAAAACAGCTTCCAAAGTAAAGCGTGCCGGCACAGTCGGTTTGTGAGGAAAAAACTGCCAACCGATAATTGCCAGGACCGCAAACAAAATAACACCGATGCCGGCGATGATTGGTTTTTTGTGTTTATTAAAAAAAATTGGGATATTCGGCGAAAAAATATTTTTATCTTTCATAGCATCGTTAATATCTTCTTCGCGCCAGCCGCTTGCCAACAATGAAGACTTAATCTGCTCGTCGGTTTGTCCGACATTTTTTGATTTTTTTATATAATCTAATAATTCTTGATTAAACATAGATTTTATTTAAAAACATTGCCTATTTTAAGAATAACATAATCCAATTAAAAAGTTATCCACCAGTTCTGATTATCCCCAGACTCTAATACAAAAAAACCGCCTAAAAAACGGTTTTTTTGTAATACGGAATTTACATATTAATGAACCTGATGTCTTCAAAAAATGGCTCAAATTAAAGTTCCTCGGTAGGACTCACTAGAGAGTCCAGGCTCGTGGAGGACGTTCGGATTTTTTCCTCAACAAACTTTTGCAACCATCATAATACCTTCTTATTTCTTACAACTTGTCTCTTCTCGCCGCAAAAGCAAAATGGTCAAAATAGCGCACGAGGCTCTCAAACGAGCTTTTATAAAGTTCGCCGCCATAAACCGCGTCGCAAAAAACCTCTCTGGCTCTGGCGATTTCCCGACGCCGTCCCTTCCAGCGCCAATCACCAAGCGTTAAATCAAAAAGTTCCAGTGCTCGCTCAACCGCCAGCCAAAATGATTTTCCGTCTTTACCCTTTTGACGCGATACTCTCAAAACTTCGCTGCCGATATTACCAAGCTGCTCGGCCAGAGAAAAATCAAACCAGCGACCGGCAGCTAATTCTTTGTGATATTTAAAAACCATATCATTCAACAATTAACTTTTGTATTATTCTTTTTATTTTTTCCCTGACTTCCGGGCTATCAATATCGCGCGAACGATTGCCAAAAGCCGGCTTGAGATTAATCATGGAATCAAATTCAATAAAATCTTGGCCGGATTTTCTCGGATATATGTTGATTCCCCAAGTATTTTCCCTTTTTGAATTCTCCTGCTCGGTCAGCAAGACCTCCTCGTCGGAATGAAGCTCGCCGCCAATTGCCATAATTTCCTGTTCAATATCAACCACTGCTTTCACCACGTCGCCAAATTCCTCCTTAGCAATTTCCAGAACCTCCGACTTTCTAATTGGGGTTTTTATTATTCTAACAGACATAATAAAATTTTGGTATTTTTATTTCCATTTCCAGTAACATGTTGGTCCCCTCTTTAGGAGTTCAACCGCCTCGGTCGCCCTAGCGCCATTGCACCTCAATTATAATCTATTCTTCAAAACACGTTTTGTAATTATAGATCATTTTATAATCTCCGGCCTTAATTTTTTTGCTTCTTCGATAAAAAATTTTTTCACGTCATTCATATCAGTTTTAACAATCATCCGAGGCAAGTCTTTGAGCTCCTCTATTTTTACAAATTGTGTTCCGAGCTGGATTAAATCAATATGCCAGTCAAATTTAATCCGCGCCCTCTTTATTAAATCCGCGATCGGCATTTGAATATTTTTACAAATAAAATAAAGATCAATATAGTCTTTAATCTGAGACCGCTGGTAAATGGTGAAAAGTTTATTCACGCCAATGTCCAATAAGCTGTCTATCCGAACTCCATTTTCAACACTTCCTTCCTCAATTCTGGCAAAAGGATAAAAAGTGAATTCCGTTTTCAAAATTTCACCATCAGCGTAATGCAAAAAGAACAAATTTCTGTTGAAACTTTGCTGAAAATCAATTTGCGCGATTGCCAATTCTTTTCGCGCCGATTCAAAAAAAACATCCAAAGGCAGAATATCAATCTCTTTTTCCGAAAAAAAATCCAAATCCTCGGAATATCTGTGGCGCAAATAAAAAGCGGATAGAGCCGTGCCACCGGTCAGATAAAAATTTTTGGCAAAAAAATCATTGCGGCCGATTTTATCCAAAAGAATGATCTGCCTTTGAGTAAAAATAGATTTACTTTTCATTCAAAAGAAGGCTTAAAAATTTTTTCCTGGCCGGATCAATCTTGAGCGCGTCCCAGTGTTTTAACAGTTCCCGGCTGTCGAGCTTCTCTTTTCCCAAGCCAAAATTCACCGTTTGCTCCAATTTCCAAACGGCATATTTTTCCGGCTCTTTCGCGAGTTTTTTTTCATCAATTGACCAATTATACATATATTACGCGTGATGTGAAATTCCCCGCCTATTTTGCTCTATTTTATTCTTGAGTAAGGCGCGAGGCCACTGTATTGAAGGGTTTTAAGCCTTCGACTTCGGCCTACGGCCTTCGCTCGGGCAATAAAATTGGCTTATTCAAGCCATTGAATTTCACATCACCCGTTTATATTAAATTATAGCACATTTTTACGTCAAATGCCAGTGCGTGCGTTTCAAGCGGCAGGGAAATTTTTCGTGTAATATTTTGATCTTCGCTTAAAAAACTTCTCCAAGTATTCTATTTTAATATCGCGATAATCATATATGGTTTTATCCGCACTTCCGCCCCGCTGGATTCTTCCAATATATTGAGTTAGTTTACCAGAAAAAGCAAACGGATAAATCAAAAACAAACAATCTAAATTTGGAAAATCCGTACCCTCGCCTATCAATTGCCCGGTAGCCAATAAAATTTGAAAATTGCCTGATTCAATTTGTTTAATTTTTTCTCTTCTTTGTTTATCGGTCAAATCTCCAGTCAAAGTAATAATTTCATATTCCCGCTTCAAATAATAACTTAATACTTCAACATGCTCCTTTCTTTCCGTTAAAATCAAGCACTTTAAACCCTTATCCGCTTCTGATTTAATATCATTTATAATTTGCATATTTCGAGCCGAATCAAAAATCAATATTTTGGAAAGAATTTGAAAATTGTCGGTTCTCACCTTAAAAGGAACTGTCAAATCTGTTCCCTTGATAATTACATTCGTCTTTGACTTTTCCGATATTTTGGATTTTGCATTTTTAGAAAATGCCTGTTTATCAAAATCATTGCTGATCTTATGCAGGATTTCTCCCAAATAAATAAAAATGAGCTCCTCGTCATTATTTTTCCGTTCCGGCGTAGCGGTTAAACCATATAAATAATAGGGCCTAAATTTCGTAATGACATTACGAAACATTCTGGCAGGCATATGATGACATTCGTCCACTATGATTATTCCAAATTTATCAAAAATATTTTTAAAGTCACTCATTTTATTCAATGTCTGAACCATGGCGACGGTGATTTTATCACCGACCTTCTTTTTATTTGACGCCAGCTGTCCGATTTCGCGTTTTGGAATATTCAAAAAATGCTCAATTCTTTCCAGCCATTGGTTGAAAATTTGTTTTTTATGGACCAGAATCAAGGCGGGCTGTTTCAATTTTGCGATTAAATCTATCCCTATTATCGTTTTGCCGGAGCCAGATGGCGCGACCAAAATTCCATTTTCAGAAACGACTAAATCGTCAATTGCCTTATTTTGGTAATCAAACAATTTTACGCTTGATTCTAACTTTATTTCTTCTAGTTTAATCCGCTCATCAATCAATTCAAATTTCATGCTATTTTCATTCAAAAAATCTATCAATTTACTCAAAAATCCTCTCGGCAGCAAAATATTTTTATCATCACTTTGCAATAATTTAAAATATCTCTCAACGCCATAAGTGCTCAACCCCATCTTCTTTTTTATCAGATACTCAGAGTTGAAAAAGTTTAGATTTTCTCTTAAAAAATTAATTAGTGTTTTTGGTAAATTTATTTTGCTAACATAAATTTGTTCCCGCAATGTGATTGTTAACGATCTTTTCAAAACGGTTTTAGACGTTTTCTCTTTTTGGTTAAACTTGCTGTAAATTTCGTCAGGAATATCAAGTGGTATTTTCTTTACTTGTTTTAAAAATAGCCACTGGTCGTCAAATGGCTCAAGTTCATTTTCTGGATCAAGAAAAACAGCATTGCCACTTTTCCTTGATTCTCCCTGAAGCGGTAGTGCGATAAGGTTGCCCAATCCTTTGCCACTTAAAGTTTCCTGGTTGGGAAAAATTCGGTCAAAGCTGTCATCCTTATCAAATTGATCGAAAACTTTTAATTCTCTTAAAATATTTATGACAATATTTCTGCTTTTATACGCCGGATATTTATCAGCAAAAAATAGCCAGACATGCCCGCCGTTGCCGGATCGCGATCTTTCCAGATAGGCCGATAAGCCGTATTTCTCACATTTTTTGACAAAATTCACCGCGGCCTTCTGCCAATTTTCACCATCAAAATCTACTGCTAAAAAATGTGAGGTATTATCATCCAGTAAAGAGTAAATGCCATAACTTTTATTCCCTCTCAAATGCTGTTCTATATAATAATCATTGAATGGCGCGTATTTCTGATTTTCGCAATCCTTACATTTGCCACGGCCAATTTTAATACAAACGCCGCGCTTCCATTCATTTAAACAAACCGGCGTATAGCCGGCTCTGGTTCTATCTTTATTTTCCCATCGCATCGCAAAAACATCCTCCCTGCCCCTAAAAAGATTTTTGAAAATATTAATTTTCCCCTGAGGCGCTAAATCGTCGCTCATATTATTTTTGGTACATAATTCTGGCAATTCGCAATTCATCATATGAATATTTACCGCCTAATTTTTCAAAAACAGGAGAGAGCTTATCGGTGCCAATTTCACAAAACATCGCGTGAATTTCTGGCAGAGCGTCCTTAAGCGCCGACGTCAAAAGACGCGAAAAATCATTATGATTAGCTTCTCCTCTTTTTGCGAGTTTTTCAATATGACTAAGAATTGTCGACTCTTTAAGCCCGCGCACTCTGGCAATCTGAGTAATATTCTTCCCTTCATTCCAAATGGCCAGAGTTTCGACGTAAGTATCAAAATTTTCTTTTCTTTGCCATCGGCCGCCGATCTTTTTCAAAACATCTTCATCCGGTTTTAAATTTCCACCGCAAGCGGCGATAAAATCTTCGTGTCTTTTTTCAAACTCCGCCTTTGAAATCTTTAAAAAAGCTTCCTTGGTCTCGTTTGAACGAACACGAAAAAACTCATCCTTGGCAAGAACTTCCGGATGTACTAAAAATGTTTTCTCATTCCATCCTAAAATATGCAAGCCCGCCAGCCGCCGGACGCGCGAAAGCGCCACATAACCCTGACCGAACTCAAAAACTCCGCTTAAATCCATAACCGCCTCGTCCATGCTCATCCCCTGGCTTTTATGAACGGTTATGGCCCAGGCAAGACGAAGCGGCAGCTGCGTGATTTTGGCGCGTGTTCTTCCGTTCTCTTCAACGATCCAATCCATCGGCTCGGCCTGAATTCTTCGGCCATTTCGCGCTTTAACAATCGGCCAACCGCTTATTTCGTCAAATTTTTCAACCACGCCTAAGGTCCCGTTCACAAAACCGTCTTTTAAATTATTCTTCGTAAACATTACCGCCGCGCCAGTTTTTAAATAAAGCTTTTCGGGCGAAAGACATCCTTTTTTGAGCGCGTCAACTATTGGCCGCGGGCCTTTGGATGACATCAAAAAAACTTCCGGCTCACCCGGCAATTTGACAAGCATCTCCTCATTGACACGATCAACATCAAAATTATGGGAAAAAAGTTTTGGCGCCCAATCCGGCGCAAGATGCTTCTCAACTTTTCTGGCTTCAATATGGCGAAGGTGATTTTCCCCAAATTTGTTGCGGCGGATCGCCGTTAAAACATTAAGGAAATTGGCGTCATCCTGACGATATTGCTCGCCAAGATAACATACAGTCAAATTAACTGCTGCCCAGGCCGGCGAATCATAAGCAAATCGCGCCGGAACATCTTTGATCAATGCGTCTTGCAAAACATTTTCTTCTTCAATTTTTACAACCGGCGGCAGTTGAAAAAAATCGCCAACCAAAACAATCTGCAAGCCGCCGAAAGGCGCCGCGCTCCCTTTAATTTTTCGGCAAACAGCATCAACCATCGAAAGGGTTTCCGGTAAAAGCATAGAAATTTCATCTATGATAAGAATTTTCGCGCGGCCGACTCTTTTTTTGATATATCCGCTTGACGCGATTTTTTCAAGATCATGTTTTTCCAGTTTCTTTTTAATGCCTATGCCGCACCAGGAATGAATTGTAAATCCGCCGATATGGGTCGCGGCAATGCCGGTTGAAGCCGTGATGGCCGGCTCAATTTTGTGCGCACGTAAATATGCCGCATATTCATTGATTACATGCGTTTTACCGGAACCCGGCTCGCCCGTTAAAAAAACATTAGCGCCGGTTTTTAAAATTGCCAGCGCTTGCGATTGAGTCATATATAAAAAATTAAAGTTTTCGATATCTAGTGCTTCTGCCCAGTCCGAGCCGCTCAACTTTTTTAAGCCGTAAAAGTTTATCCATGGCCTGGTTGACAGTTGGTCTAGCAACTTTTGCTTGTTTGGTAATCTCGCCGGGCGCGGCTTCATCAACTTCTTGCAGATATTGCCACACTGCCAATTGTTTGATAGACAATAATTTTTCTATATTTTCTTTGGATAGCAAAGCAACAGCCATCTCTGACTGTTTCAAAAAAATAGTTAGAAAGAAATCCAGCCAGGGCGTAATATCTTCCTTGCCCGCCGTAGCTTCAGCGGAGGCGGGATGATCGGTTTTAAAAGTTTTCTGGCTTTTTCGCAGTGCCATGTAGTAATCCGGCTTGTTATCCTCAATTAATTTTTCGTGCGAAATATAAGGCATGTACAAATATCCCTCTTTTAATAAAAGAAGGTTCGTCAAAATGCGAGACAGCCGGCCGTTGCCGTCTTGAAACGGATGAATCTGCAAAAATTCAACTATAAAGTTGCCTACAATAAGAAGCGGATGGTATTTTTTCTCGGCCAGCGCCGCTTGCGTCCATTCAACCAATTCCTGCATTTCTTTTGGAGTAAGGTATGCCGGCGTAGTATCAAAAAGAACACCGACCGATTTACCCGCCGCATCAATCATCTGAACTTTATTCTCTTGTTTTTTATAATCACCCCTGTGAGCTTCGTCCTTTTTTACATATTTCAAAAGCTCCTTATGGAAATGTTTGATGGCACTTTCTGAAAATTTAAGAAATTTCCAAGAATTAAAAATGTTTTTAAGTAACTCAAAATACCCCTGCGCTTCCTGTTTGTCGCGATCACCGAACTTTTGAATATCAATACCGCGCATTAATTTTTCTATATCTTCGTCAGAAAGTCGAGCTCCTTCAATGCGAGTTGAAGCGCCCGTAGAGGTGATTAAAACCGACTGCTTTAGACGACCCAAAACCTGCGGACTTAGCCGTGCACCAGCAATCCACTGACCTTTCAATTCATCAATTTTTGTGATCTTTGACCAAATCTCGACCGGGATAGATGCAAATCTCCAGTCAAAACGATTGTTTTTAACCATAAAATTATCTTATATTCTAACTATATAAGATTATATTAGATTAGATAGCCTTGTCAAGTAAATAAAAAACCGCGGAAGAAATTCCGAAGTTTTTTTTAAAGCAAACAAGTGCCCAGGAGTCAAACTAATATGATTTTGCCAAAATTTCTCTTAATTAAGCCGCAAAATGGCTTTTTTGAAAATTTTATACCCCGCTCGGAGTAGAACCTCACACTACCGAAAAATGGCTTAAATAAAAGCTCCTCGGTAGGCCTCACTAGAGAGTCCACCCCGTTAGAAATTATTGGATAATCTTTTGGCTTACAATAAAAATATTATTATCAGAGAAACTTAATGCCGTAATAAATTCTTCAATAATTTCTAACGGGGTCCAGGGGGTAGGAGTCGAACCTACATAAAACGGTTTTACAGACCGCCGCATAAACCGCTCTGCCACCCCTGGATAAATAGCATATGGCGTATAGCTTATCGCTAATCGCATAGAAATTTTAACATTTTTACTAAAAAAGTCCAGTAAAAAAATTAGGCGAGCATTTCTGCCCGCCTCTCCCCTAATGAACAATCAAAAGTTGACCAAAGAAAGGATTTGAGCCCTCCTTTTCTGCCATTCACCGCTTTTTTCCATTTCAAGCCTTTTTTCCATGTAGGCCTGAATTCCCCTGACCGCTCGAATGGCGCAGCCTCTAATCAAGGGGGCGCCAGGTTCTTCCACTTGAGATAGAGACTTTTTTGTGTCAAAAAGATAATACCTTCGCGTCGGCCTTCTTAAAGAAGAGGCCAAAGCCAAACTTAATAGCCTCTCTGCATTTTCTTCCAACCAGTTTCTCGTCTTGAATGGATAATATAGACAATATTTTAATGAATAACAGCATACCCCCCTTCCATTTTCCGGGTAGAGAATGACTGAAAAATCGACCAAGAAATTAAACTGATATTTTGGACTCTGGACTAATCTCGGTCTCTCCTCTTTAGCATCCATAAAAAAGGGGTCAATCACCAGCCCCGTTTTTTTACAGAGCTTCCCGAATTCATTCCAAAACATTTCGTTTGTAGTCATTTGGTTTCCCTCCTTCAATTTTAAGAACTCGCTACCTGAACCGGTTTCAATTTCCTTGATTTTCTTTAAAGAAAATCAAACTGATTCGGGTAAGTTAGCACGGTTTATCCCGCACCTTTGCGTCAGAGCCAGCGGTCGGGTTCGAACCGACGACCTACGGTTTACAAAACCGTTGCTCTACCAGCTGAGCTACGCTGGCGCAAAGGTGCGGGACTCTACCGCTGAGCTATCTCGGCAATTGTGGCGGGGCTGTCGCAAAACTGCTACTCTACCATTGAATTACTCCGGCTTTTGTTTCTTAACCCCTTAATTTCGTTCAATTTGATTTTTATCCCCATATCGTCCGGTTCAATTTTCAGCACCTGCCGGAAACAAGCCCGAGCGTCGCTGTAATTTTTTTGTTTTAAATAGATAGAACCTAAAACCCGATAGGCCTCCGCGTCTTTGGGGTTTTGGGCGATTAAATCAATGTATCTATTCTCTTCCGTCACCGATGGCAAACCTTGAGGGGGCAGTTCCGCTTCCTTCGGTGGCTGAGCTTCCTGAATCAAAAAGGCGGTTTTTTCATTTCCGTTGTCGGCTTGGGCGGCGGGCCGGCCGCCATTGCCGTTGACCTGCCCGATTTTTTCTTTAAGGGCCTGGTCTTCTTCGGCCGCCACTTCTTTATTAATTTTTTCCAATGTCTGCGAAATTTCCACCTTGTCTAATTTTTCCAGAACCTGCGCCTTTTCTTTTTTTTTGAAACGCATGTGTTCCATCCAGGCCCCAGACCTCACTGTCCAGATTTCAGATTTATGCCGCGCCGATTTAATCCAGCCGACAAACAAGTTGTCAATTTTTAAAATTAAAAGCCGCAGCTTCCTTAAGTTTTTCTCAAGCCAATTTAAAATTAACGGCCGGTAAGTTGAATATTTAATTCCTCGCAAACGAAATTTTAATTTCTGACTAAAACTAACGGCGGGAGTCATTTCTGTTGGCGGCGGCAATTTAACCAATGTCGGAATTTTTCTGACCACCATAAAAATTAACCCCACCAGCCCCACTCCCAATAAAATAAAAGAAGAAATTAACAAATAAGACATAATTTTACTACGAAATACGAAAGATTAGTAATGATTCGTGAGCTCGCCCACCACATACTTGGAATACCATTAAGTTTCTACGGCGAGCTAAATTCGTATCGATTTGTAACCCATCAAGGAATACCGCTTATTATCAAATTTCAAATCTCATAAATCTGCCCACTTTGATATTCTCCCCCAATTTAGCAATATATTCATTTATTAAATCCTGCACTGTTCGCTCGGGATTTTTGACAAAAGGCTGACCGAGAAACTCTTCAATGCTTTGAGGATCGCTCGCGGCTAAGTGCAGACATAAATCGTGGGCCAGCGCCTTAAAATTTTCATTGCGCGCCACAAAATCGGTCTCGCAACCCAACTCCAGCAACACGCCGATTTTCTGGTTGGCGTGAAGATAGGCGTCAACCATGCCGGCTTTTATCTCCCTCGCTGCTTTTTTCTCGGCTTTTTCCAAACCTTTCTGTTTCAAAATTTCCAGGGCTTTTTGCTCCTCGCCCCCCGCCTCTTCCAAGGCTTTTTTGCATTCAATCACGGAAAGGCCGGCTTTGGCTCTTAAATTTTTAACTGCTTGGGCAGAAATCATAATATTCCTACTAATTATGAATTAAAACTAATTACGAATACTGGGCGCGGCGAGCCTTGAACGAAGGCCGGCGCTCAGCCGTTCGCGAGCGGCGGGATAGGGCTGAAGTGGGTGGCCGAGAGTGAAGCTCGCCGCGCCCAGTAAAAACTATTTTTTCTTTTATCTTCACGCAGCCGGCGGCGTTTTTTCAAAACAGCCAGTTTTACCTCAATCTTTTTTCTCTTGTTTCTCCGCCTTAATTTCTATCGGTTTCACCTCTTTTAAATTTTGAACAATTGTATTCATTATTATTTTCAAAGATGGCGTGGCATCGTCATTGGCGGGAATCGGATAATCAATGACTGAGGGGTCAATGTTGGTATCACAAATTGCCACTACCGGGATTCCCGTTCTTTTGGCTTCCCGAACCGCAATATTATCAACTTTCACATCTGCCACAAAAATGATGTCTGGCAGACGAATTAAATTTCTTATTCCTGCCAACTGCTGGTTCAATTTGGCCATTTTTTTTTGCAACTGCAATTTCTCTTTCTTAACGTATTTTCCCCAGGCGCCGGATTTCTCTTCCTCTTCAAGATTTTTCAAATACTGCAGACGCTTGCTGATGGTTTTAAAATTAGTCAAGGTGCCGCCCAGCCACCGGCCGGAAACATACGGCAGGTTCAATTCCTGCGCCGCTTCCCTAACAATGCTTTTAGCCGCCGGTTTTGTTCCGATAAAAAGAATTAAGCCGCTCCGCGCCAAAACGCTTTTCATAAAAACTATCGCCTCTTCAAGTTTTTTGAGAGTTTTTTCCAAATCAAAAATATGAACGTCATTTCTGGTGCCAAAAATGTATTGCTCCATCTTGGGATGCCAGCGAGAGGTTTTGTGTCCAAAATGAACCCCGGCTTCCAGCAACTGCTCGGCGGATGGCAATTCCAACTCCCCTTGCCTCGCCGGAGATACGTCAAGGCGGACCTCTGTTTGGGTCTTTTGCTCGTCAGTCATAAATTAATTATGTTTTTTATATATCCATTATATATTAAGATTTCAAAAAAGGCAACTCCATTGGCGATAAAAAGAAAGAGCCAGATCTTACCCGGTCTGGCTCGCTACAAATTAAATCTGGCCGAAACTATCCCACTTTGTCCCAAGCCACAATTTGGCCTTCGCACTCAAGTACCAAAACAGAAGTAATGAGATCCCGGCCGGCATGTTTACGGAGATTATCAGTGATCCATTCACTAATAACCTTCTGCATCTCATCCCTCATATTAGCGAAAAAAGAAGAACTCTTAATTCCGGGTTCGATCAAAAGAGTAATCAGGATGTCTCGCTTCTCATTCCCTAGCAGCAATCGGGGATCTGGTTTTTTATCATACGCGATTTGAATACTTTTGATCGCACCTTTCTCAAGCGTTTCTTTTTCAACAATTCCCTCAACAAATTCATCTATTGAGGCTCGTTCTTTTTCCAAAGAATCGCGCAACTTATTGACAGCTTCATCCCATTCCTTTATTTCACGTAATTTTCTGACGGCCAATTCTTTCCCTGCTTGTGATCGATAATCATAATTGAATTCTTCCAAAAACTTAATTCGTTCTGCGTCTATCCGAATTATATACGCGCCTCCGGTCTTGATTCGCGTATGAGCCAACCGTTCAAGAATTTCGTCGGGCACGGACGAAAATTGCATCAGTTCAAAAATGAACTTTGAATCTTCTTTTAACAACAATCTTTCTGCGAGCAAAGCTTCGATTTTATCCTTTATTTCTTTTTCGAATCGCTCGTTCTGAATTTCAAAAAAGCGGCTTTTTTCTCTCCATTTAGTGCTCGTATCGCAAAGAAAAGTGTACTTCTTTGGGGAATGAACGACGCAGAAAAAGTCAAAAACCTCATCTCTCGTTTCGTACAGCAAACCGTGGCTGATTTCCTCCAACATCCATTTACATGCCTCATGGTAAAATAATCCAGACTTTTCGATGTCAAAATACAAATCCATCACAAAAAGGACAAAAGATCCCGGTGATTTAAAAAGTATCCCATTGGAGCAAAATGCTTTTTTAACCACCTCAAGAAAATGAACAACATCCTTGACGTAAAAATCCTTTCCGAGCTGCTTCAAAAAAAGTTCCCGCAGAAACGCGTCCTGATTTTTTTCAGGCAAAAGCCTTGAAAGTGTTTCCGAATCAATCGACAATCTCACTTCTTGACCGGTCTTTTCTTTCTCGTTCATAGTTTCCTCCTCGCGGCCGAAACCGCCTTTGGTATTTTCTCCCACCCCAAAAGGCAGGAGTTCCCGGCTGGAACCCGAAGATCCTGTCGAGAAATTGATATACGATTTTTATAAGAACCACTTCTTTTATTGTTTTATCTATACCACAATCCCGCTAAAAATATCAAGCCCCGCTTGCCAAAAAGCTTTTTCACTGATAAAATACCGATAACAATATGAAGCCGTTTCTTGAACTTGACGAACGATTTTGGAAGGTCTTGGTCAATGTCTGAACGCTGGTGGCTATGGCTTTTTTTATGGTTGATTTTTTCACTTACGGCCGCTATGATTTTATAGCCGGGTCGCTCAGCGCCATCTACCTCGCCATTTTGGGACTTTTTGCCGGCACCAAAGAATACGAGCGCTGGCACGGCCATCATTTTTCCAGATATCTGGGGGAATACTTCGTGATTTTCTGGACGGCTTTAATCGTGGCGTTTATAGCTGTCACCCTTCTGACTCAACGACCATACCGCCTGCCGGCCGAATTTATCACCGTCTATATCTCGGTCCTGGGCATCTTCGCCCTTACTCAAAAATCAAAAAATTGGTACAAAAACAGGTAACTCTACTAAATTACAAATCTTTACCAATATTACAAATAAACCAAACAAAATTAAATTAATTTATCCAGATTTGAGCTATAAGATTATCGGCGTAGTTTTTGATGTTTTTAATGAATTAGGGTATGGCTATCAAGAAAAATATTACCAAAAAGCCATTGCTAAGTCATTTAATCAATTGGGTATTTCCTATAAACAGCAGGTGCCCTTTATGATAAAGTTCAAAGGGGAAATAATCGGAAGATATTTTTTAGATTTTTTAATAGAAGATAAAATTGTTTTAGAAATCAAAAAAGAAACCAATTTTCGCAAACACAATATTAAACAAGTCATCGGTTATCTTAAGGCAACCAGCCTAAAATTAGGTATTATTGTCAATTTTACAAAAGATGGAGTAAAATTCAAAAGAATTCTTAACATTTATTAGTAAAATTTGTAATAATTAGTAAATTAGTAGGGTCTCATGAAAAAAGATATTCACCCAAAATATTATCCCCAAGCAAAAGCTACCTGCGCTTGCGGCAATAAATTTAGCGTCGGCTCAACTAAGCCGGAATTAAACGTAGAAATTTGCTCGGCTTGCCATCCTTTTTATACCGGCAAAGAAAAACTGGTGGACGCGGCCGGTCGAGTTGAGCGATTCAGGAAAATTGTAGCCAAAAAAGCGGAATTGGCCGCCAGGCGCCCGGCTAAAAAAGAAAGAAAAAATAAACCCCGTTAGAAAGGACTGGACTTTAACCCCGTTCTTTCTATAAGGAATTGAAACTTTATCTATTTAGTCCCCGCCATAAATGGCAGGGTTTTCTAACGGGGTAAAAAACAAAAATGAAGGGTGTTATTATAGAAATACGCGCCGGCACCGGCGGAGAAGAAGCGGCTATTTTTGCGGCCGACCTTTTTAGAATGTACAACAAATATGCCCAATCGCAAGGTTGGGGCTTTTCAATTTTGAGTTCCAACCAAACGGGACTGGGCGGTTTTAAAGAAATCGCCATGGAAATTAACGGCGCTGGCGCCTATGAGTCGCTCCGAAACGAAAGCGGCGTTCATCGAGTTCAGCGTATTCCCCAAACCGAAAAAAACGGCCGCATTCATACCTCTACAGCCACTGTCGCCGTTTTGCCAAAAGTCGAGCCGGTGGAAGTAAAAATAAATCCGCAAGATTTAAGAATAGATTTAGCCCGCTCATCCGGCCCGGGAGGACAAAATGTAAATAAATTGGAAACTGCCGTCCGAATCACCCACCTGCCGACCGGACTGGTCGTTTTCTGCCAGAATGAACGCTCACAATCGCAGAACCGAGAAGTGGCTATGACGCTTCTGCGAGCCAAAATTTTTGATTTAAAATCAAATGAGCAGATGTCGCAAATAACACAGGAACGAAGACAGCAAATCGGCACGGCGGACCGCTCCGAAAAAATCAGGACCTATAATTTCCCGCAAAACCGCATCACCGACCATCGGCTGGGCAAAAGCTGGCACGACTTGGAAACAATTTTAAACGGCAAATTGGATATAATCATCAAAACCTTCAAAAAACAATCAAGTTCTTAAAAATAAAGGGGTTCTACCCAGCCAGAGTCCCGCTTAGCGGGAGATTCAGAAGGTAGAATACCCAGCCGCCGCCAGCTGCGGCGTATTCAAAATAACCCTGTGTTTTCTGCACTCGCTCGGAAATGATCCCGTCGAGGCGGGACATTTCACTCGCTTGCTTGAAAATAACAACCGGAGGGCCAAAAGGTCGAAATTTAATTTAAAAAAGGAACCCGACTTAAGCCGCAAAGCAATCCCGCCGTTTAAGTCCGGGAAAGATATATGCCGGAGACCAACCCAGATTCCAGACAACTTTTTATGCCCGGCCCGCAATTTAATCAAGGGGAACCAGAAAAAAATTGGCTGGCTCGCCACTCGGCCAAACTCGTCATCGGCTTAATTGTTGTTTTACTGGCAATTGGCGGATGGTATTTTTACAAAAGCTACCAACAAAGAAAAGCGACGTTAAAACCAGCGTTAGAAAATATTTTGTCCCCCACCCTGACACCTTCCGCCGTTACGCCGCTTGGTGTTTCGGTCGAGAAACTCCCTCAAAAAGAATCAAAAAAAGAAAATATCGTCCTCCCTTCTGAAATCAAAAAAGCCGAAGGGCAAATAGTAGCCAAGGCCGTCAAGGGTAACGGCGCTACCCATCTGGCCCGCGCCGCCCTCAAAGAATATCTAAAAGACAAATCGGAATTAACCGGACAGCTAGAAATTGAACAAAAAATTTACATTGAGGACTATCTGCAAAAACACACTGCCCATACCAAAATTCTGAAAATCGGCGACGAAATTTCTTTTTCGAATGAATTGATTAAAGAAGCAATCGATCAGGCGCAGAAATTGACCGATTCTCAAATAAAAAATCTCGGCCAATATGTTCCTTTAGTTCCTTCGCTGCAATCAACTTAAAAAATATAATTGAATAAGCAAAATTCCCCCCGCCTAGGCGGGGGGAATTTTGCTTACATTGCTATTGATACTATCAGCGAGTGATTATATCCAACTGCTCCTGAATCACTCCGGCCAGCTCCATTACTTGATCGCCATAAAAATAATAAGTCGGGTTGTTCCAATGGCTGCCGGCAAAATAAAGCTGGGCGGCTTTCCATTCAGCATCGCTGGTTTTGATATTAGCTCCGCCTTGGGCCAGCTTGAGCGCGGCCGCCACAAAAGAATCTTCAATATCCCAGGGGTCGGGCGGATTATGGCCGGTTAAACTGGCTATCTGCGATTCGTAAGAAAGCCAGACCGTCGGCAAAAACTGGGCAGGCCCAATGGCTCCGCCATAACCGTACCAAGCGCGGTGGGATACCGGCATTTTATCCGGGTCAAGATTTAATTTATCACAGATTTTCAAAAAGGCCTTCTGGTCAGCGGACCGCATATCCTGACGCCAGTTGCCTTTTCCCATATTTCCGCCCCAGCTGGACTCTTTTTTCAGAACCGCCAGCAAAAAGGCGGGCCGCACACCGGTTAAATCAGCCGCTTTTTTGGCGTACTGATAGGCCTTATCCAACGGCATCGCCACCCCCACCCCTTCCAGTAAATAAAGCTGGCTCCTGATTGATTGGGCGTCTGATTTGGTTTTTTTGAGCAACGCCTGAAAATTGCTTTCCTGCCCCTTGGTCTGATTCAATAAATCCTTTTTTTCTGACTGCTGCAAAATCAGAGAACGGCGCTGAATTTCCTGCAAAACCTTGAGCTGATTTAATTCTTCGCGCTTATCCTCCAAAAATTCTTTGTTTTGCTCCAACATCACCTTCAGCTGTTGAATCTGTTCCATGCTCTCTTGAATTTTCTGCTGAACATCTTCTAATGAATTCATTTCTTCAAAAATATCAGAAATGTTCTCATTTTGTAAAATTATATCTATAAATCCGCCGCGCTGGTCAAACTCGTCAACCGCGCGCACATACTCGCCCAGTATATCTTTTTCCCTATCCAATTTCAGCCCTGCTTGGCCGATAGCCACGTTTTTATCGGATATTTCGTTTTCGGTCTGTTTGACAGCCAGGTTCGTCCGCTCAATCTCCAAACTCATGGCCTTGGTCCGACTATCTAATAAAGAAATTTCTCTTTTTAAGCTTTTGCCCTGTTGCTGAATTTCCTGAATGTTGGCGCGGTAATTATCAATCTGCTGTTGCAAGTCATTTATTTGCTGGTGCAAATCTTCTTTCAGCTCTTCAGCGGCCGGAGAAGCTAAAACATAATTTGGAAAAAATACCGAACCCAATAAAGCAAAAAACCACAAGATAGCAAAAACAGAGCGTCTTGTGGTCCTGATAATTTGTTTGGAGGCGAATATTCTCCTCATCTCATATTGAAGACCGAAAATTCTAAACTGATATTATTTGCTCTCCGGCGCCGGTGCCTGCTCCTCGCCGGCCGGCGATATCTCGGTTTTCTTTTCTTCTTCGCCCGCCACTTTCACCTCACCAACTTCCTCAACCGGCTTTTGCTCCAGTTCTTCTAACTCTTTGTCCGAACGAGGCGGCACGACCGAAGCCACCATATCTTCGGGGTCAACCAAAATTTTGGCACTGCCGCCGACCTTTAAATCCTTAATATGAATTTTATCTTCAAAGACCCTAAGAGAAGAAATGTCAACTTCAATTTCTTTGGGCAGGTCTTGAGGCAGGGCTTCCAATTCCACTTCCTGCAGGGCCTTAATCAAAACTCCGCCCTCGCCCTTAACTGCCGGCGACTCGCCGATAAAAACCAACGGAACTTTGGTCTTAATTTTTTCATCCATTCTCACTTCAAAAAAATCAATGTGCAGAATGGCATCCGATAAAGGATCGCTCGCTAAATCATGAATCAAAACATTATGTTTTTTGCCGCCGATTGTAAGCTGCAACAGACTAGTTTCGCCCGCCTGTTTGAAAATTTTACTAAATTCTTTTGCGTCAACCGCTAAAGGCGCAGATTTTATATTATGACCGTACAAAACAGCCGGGATAATACCGGTTTTTCTTAACTTTTTTACTTTTTTGCCAGTGATTTCTCTGGTCTGGGCTTTAAGTTCGAGCATTAAATTTCAATCAATTATCAATTAAAGAATAATAACAAAGTTAAGATAGCATAAATTTTAAAAATAAACAAGATGTTTTATATCCTTTCTCAATTTATAAGTATTTCCGTGTTTTAACAATCCCAAATAAGAATTTAAGGTAGCCGGCAATTTATTTTCCGTCAACCTTCTCATCATTCGCCGTTTAGTCGCCGTCCGCAATACCCGATGGCCGCTAAAATTTACCCAACCAAGAAAATCAACGCCGGAAGCCAGGGTTTTGATAAATAATTTATCGGGGTGCAGCTCAAGCTTGAGGCGATCAGTCAAAAAATTTTTAATCGGCGTGGTCTGCTGTTTAAGCCAGCCGCGATCTTGTGAAAAAATCACAAAATCATCAGCGTAACGGATATAATATTGGGCTTTTAATTTATGCTTGGCAAACTGATCAAATGCATTCATATAAATATTAACTAATAATTGCGAGGTAAGATTACCTAAAGGCAATCCCTTGCCCGGCTCAGTACTGAAACTTTTGATTATTTCCCTCAACAACCAAATGGCATCCTGATCAGAAATATATTGCTGCAAAATATCAAACAAAACAGAATGATCAATGCTGGCAAAAAATTTTCTAATGTCGCATTTTAAAATCCAGCAGGCGCGGGTGTTATTTTTGCTGACAATATAGGAAAATTGTCTAAAGCGGGCAAGTGCTCTATGTGTGCCTTTGCCAAGCTGGCAAGAATAAGAATCGGCAATGAATGTTCTGGCAAAAAACGGATAAAGGACGCGATAAATGGCGTGGTGCAGAAGCCGGTCGCGGACAGTGGCCTTATGAATGTTTCGCGGCTTCGGGTCGCAGATATTGAACGCTTGATAGGCGCCGTGTTTGTAGGTATGATTAAATAAATCGCTATGAAGCGAAAAAATATTATCCATCAGCCGCATGGAAAATTCGCAAACATCGTGCTTGTGTTTTTTGCCTCTGACGAATTCTTTCCACGCTTCTAATAAATTATCAACATCAATAATATCTTCAAACTTATGACTCAATTGAATTCTCATAATGAAAAAATGAATCCATTAAGCCCCCCCCCCAACGCTTCCGTCGCTACTTCAGAAAGCAAAGGGCCTTTATCTTTTATGGTATGGCTACTATCAAATTCTGCCCAAAACTCACCGCTTCACACTTGGACAAAAAATAGATAATTTATTAACGGAAGTAATCGAAGCAATTGCTATTGCTATTTTCTTAAAACCCGAAGAAAAAATACCTTATGTCAGATTAGCGATCAGAAAAACGGATACCCTAAAAATATTTTTTATGATTCTCTGGGAAACAAAATCTTTGGACAACAAAAAATATATTACCCTTTCTGAAAAGCTAAGCGAAATCGGCAAGATGTTAGGCGGCTGGAATGGCCAGCTTTCAAAACCGGTAAAACAAAACTTTCCCGACAAACAGTAAGGAGAGAAATGAAGAAAGTTGCGAGACGACGAACGCAAACCCATTGTCGCGATTCCACCTGTTGTCAGGGTTGTCGTAGTAGGCGTCCAACCAGCGACCACCGCCGTTACGGTTCACGTCCAAGAGATTCGGATCGCCATCAGAATCGTACAAAATGTCTTCTGTGCCACTGCCCCTTGAATGCTCTTGGGGCTGTATCGTATTTGGCATATTTAATGCCCTGGCATTTCATACCAAGTATCTTCATTTTTTGAAGTTTCTACATGCGGCGCTCTATTTTCAATCGTAATCGAAAATATTCTCAACGCATGGATACTGGATTCGGAAACGGGAAACCGTGATCGCCCGCATACTTTCCTACTACCTATTCTATTTTATCACAAAAGAAAAAACCTCGCACTGTTTCTCCTTTCTCAGTGCGAGGTATAATTTTTTTGCGGTTTCAAAGGACCAAGATTCCAAGAACCGAAATTCAAAGAATCTTAGTTTTAAGAACCAACTTGCGAGACGACGAACGCAAACCCACCGTCGCCACTCCACCTGCCGCCAGGGCCGCCGCAGCAGGCGCCCAACCAGCGACCACCGCCGCTACGGCTCACGACCAAGAGATCCGGATCGCCATCAGAATCTTTAATGGGTTCGTGCATAACGATGATCCACCGAGGTCCCATGGCTTCAATCTCTTCGTCCGAGAAGTTTTCCCGGATGAGGCAGGCTGCTTCGACGTTCGGTTTGGTCAACTTCCGCTTGTCGGCTTCGGTACGAATCTTTTTCGTGATCCGATCGTTGTCCTCAAAGAGCATGCCCTTGAGAACTGCGATCTCATAAATCACGCCGTTGGTTGGCTTGAAGTCCTGAGAGCGGAGAATACTTTTGGCATAATCGCCGATCCGGAAACCCTTGCTTTCCAGGCGCTTGATCCATTCCTCGCCAGTCGTATTGTCGGTAGGCGGAAGCGTGAAATAAATGACTCCGTCCTGTTCCCGCCAGCGACGCGCCGGTTCGGAAACTACCAGCTTGCCAGCAAGAAACGCACGAATGCCATCCGCAGTACCCATTCCGACGTCTTGGCCTATTTTCATCAAAGCCGCATCTAATTGCCCGCGCGTGAAATCTTTTAGTTCGTTGATTTGACCCATAATCTTTTCTCCTTTCGGCTAATTGCCAAAATATTTTCGCTACCCGCGAATTGGGGCCAGACCGTCAGTGGCCATAGCCAGAAAATGCCTTTAAATAAGCACCTTTTGGCTATGGCCATTCGCAAGTTTGTATAAAATGAACTATACAGCTATTGTACGCCCATTGGCTATTTTTGTCAATAGCTGGCACTGCAGGGCGCCAAAAAACCTGCCTGCGGGTTTTTAATATATCCCCTCTCAATTATTCCACCTTTATTATCTGCACCGGACAAATTTCGGCTGCTTGTTGAGCGCAACCGACATCTTCAACTTCCAGTTCAAAATTTTCTCCCGCTGGTTTGCCGCCCTTAAGCGATGATAAACCATCCTCCGCCAACTCAAAAAACTTGGGGCAGACCGCCTCGCAGGAACCGCAACCGATGCATTTTATTCTTTCCTGAATTATCTTCATAATATTTGTTTTTAGTTATTAATTTTCCTATTCATCATTTAAGGCTCAATAAATGTAAAGTTTAAAATGAAAAAATCAAAATGACAATGAAAAATGTAAAATTTTTAATTTTCAACTGTCATTTTACATTTTGAGATTTACATTTTACATTTGACAAAAACAAAACTCTTTAATTAGATTTTACCGGAGTAAGCGCTTCCCTTCCCTCCAAAACTTCAATAATATTCTTGGCCGCCAGTTCACTCATCGCCGCTCTCGTTTCCTCGGTGGCCGAAGCCGTGTGCGGCGTCAAAACCGTGTTGGGTAATTCCGCCAAGCCCGGCGCCATTTTGGGCTCTTCCTCGTAAACATCCAAGGCCGCGCCCTTGATTTCGCCGGCTTTCAGTGCCTCCACCAGAGCTTTTTCGTCTATCACCGGTCCGCGCGAAGTGTTAATCAAATAGGCGGTTTTTTTCATCGCTTTCAGCTGCGTCTCGCCGATTAAATGCCGCGTGCCGGGCAGCAGCGGCACGTGAATTGAAACAAAATCGGCTTTTTTGAGCAGCGTTTCCAAATCCACGTAGGTCAGATGATATTGTTTTTCTAATTCCTCGTTTCGCTTAACGTCGTAGTAAATAATATTCATCTCAAAGCCGTCGTGCATTCTTTTAGCCACGGCCGCGCCGATTCGACCCAGCCCGACGAGTCCCAAAGTTTTGCCCAACAAATCGTTGCCCAAAAATAGCATCGGCGCCCAGCCGATATATTTCCCGTCACGCATATATTGGTCAGACTCCACGATGCGCCGCGAAATGGCAAACATCAGGGCAATCGCGTGTTCGGCCACCGATTCGGTCAAAACTTCTGGGGTATTGGTAATTATCACATTGTGCACGGCTGCATCTTTCAAATCTATATTATCAATGCCGACAGCATAGTTAGCAATGATTTTTAACTGCGGTCCGGCCGCCTCCATCACTTCCGCGTTCATCTTATCCGTTAGCAGCGACAAAATCGCATCCACGCCTTTGACTTTTTGTAATAATTGAGGCTGCGGCAAAACGCCGTCAAAGTCGCTGACCTCAACTTCAAAGCCGACTTCTTTTAATAAATTTATTCCGGCCTCAGGAATTAGTCTCGTGATAAAAACTTTCTGTTTTTGACTTACCATTTTTTATTTCTCCTTCATTTATTATTATAACCTTAATCTAATTTATCCCTTCTTATTAAACTTCTTAAAATTATCTACTCCTCTTTTAGTTTTAGTCCTGTTTTCTCTTTTATTTTCTGTTTTTGCTGCTGGAGTTGATTTTCTAACGTCTCTTTTTTCTCTTTGCCTACCGATTCAATCGCCTTTTCGTATCCTTGCAAGCTTTTTTGTAAAGCATTTTCAATTCCCTTTTTCGCTTGCTCGGAAACTTTTTCGTAAACTTTCAAAAGAATTTCCTGGTGCTTTTGAGTGGCTTCAGAAACTTTTTCTAAAACCTGCCCAACATCCCTGCCTTGCTGTTTAGCTTGATTGAGTTTTTCCAAGGCGTGGTTAAGTTGTTTTTCGTATTTTTCCAGTGTTTTTTGGGCAATTTCCGTTTTTCCTTTTTCCACCATCTTTTGATACTCAGCCAATCTCACCTCAGCCAAATGCAAATACTGCTTGGCTTTATTTTCGGCGCCAAAAGTAAAAAATGTCTGGATGGATTCCTTCCAGTTTTTTAAAAAATATAGGGGGGAATCGGGCGCCAAACCGGCATCGGGCAGATCACTGGTTTGCGCCAAAACACTGAAGGCAAAAAGGAAGATTAAAATTAAAACGAAAACTTTGGGCATAAAATTTCCACGAATTACGAATTCTTTGCGGATATACGAATTTGTATATCCGTATTGATTCGTATTTCGTAGTTCTAAATCTTATTTTCCGATCCAAATAACTTAATTTTTTCCGCCACCACTTTTTTCACCGCTTCAAAACTCGGTTCTAAAATTTTATACGGCGTGGTTTCCTGTGGCTGCTCCCGCAACTCCTCGGCTAATCCTTCTTTGTAGGCAACTCTCAATTCGGTGTTTATATTTATTTTCACAATTCCCAGTTCAATCGCTTTTTTAATATCCTCCGCGGAGATGCCTGAGCCGCCGTGAAGCACCAAAAATACTCTTTCGCCCAGCGCCTCTTTAATCTGCGCCAGCCGCTCCAAATTTAATTTTTCTTCGCTTTTGACAAAAACGCCGTGCGCGTTGCCGACTGCCACTGCCAAAGAGTCAATGCCGGTTTTTTCCACAAATTCCAATGCCTGCGCGGGACTGGTTAAATCTTCCGGTTTTATCTCCAAAACTTCCTGATGCACAGAAGAGCTACCCCGTAAATACCCAAGTTCGCCCTCAACAATAATTTCCCGCTCAAACGTTTTTTCCACGCTGCGGATATATTCTACCACCGCTTTGGTCTGTCTGATATTTTCTTTATAAGGCAGGTTTGAGCCATCAAAATGAATCGCGTTATAACCAGCGGCTATCGCCTTTTTAATCGTTTCTAAATTTTTACCATGGTCTAAATTTAAAATTATCGGTAATTTTGAGCCATGACGCCAAGCTTCAACCAAGGCCGCCGCCTCCCTCATACCAAAAAAACTCGCCTCTCCTTCGGAAGTAGAAACAATCACCGGCGAATTCAATTCTTTAGCCGCCAAAACTATCGCCTTTAAAACCTCGGCGGTGGAAAAGTTAAATGAACCCACCGCATATTTGTTTAGTTGCGCCTTTTTTAATATATCCCTCATAATACGGCTACAGAATACAGATAAATTACAGATATACAGATTATTTTATATTGACCACTCTCTTAATTTTAACTCCCGTTCTTGTAAAATGGGCGATAATCCCTAATCTTAAGTTCTTGGCTCTTAAATAAGAATATAATTGATTGATATCTTCTTTTGAAAAATAATTCCTCACTTTAAGCTCTAAAATGATTTTATCCTCTATCAGAAAATCAAAATAATATATTCCAATTTTTTTGCCTTTATAGGTTATCTTGGCCGGCAGTTGTTCTTTAAATATTAAACCGAGCTCTCCAAATCCATAGGCAGATGCTTTTTGGTAAAAACTCTCTCTATGCCCAACTCCGACTTTATTAAACACATTAAAGAGCGCACCGTTTATCCTATAAGTCAGGTCTTTATATAGGAACTCTGATTTAGAATCAGTCTTTTCCATCTGTATATCTGTATAAATCTGTATTCTTGTAGCTAAAGTTCAATGAATCCTTTCTCAATATTTTCCGCCAACATCTCTTCCAACTTTTCCTCCCCCATAAACTCAGCAAATATTTTATTCCAAAGCGCTTCTTGCTGATGATAAAGATATTTGCCCAGCCCCCCGTGCGTCAAAGAAATAATATTGTCCAGCAAATCAAAGCTGACAATCTCCTCGCCTTTCTTGCCGGCTGGAAAAATTTCACCCACAAAATCATCTACTCCTCGCCAAAAATCCAGTTTTGTCTGCGGATTTTTTTGCGCCAGCGCGTCCATTTCTTTTTCCGCTTTCAGCCAATGAACGGTTTCGGGGTTGATGTGTGGCTCAAACAACCTGGGGTCTTGCGGGTCAACTTTTGCCAGATACCGTTGAATGATACGCCAGCGCATTCCGTCTTTTGACAAAACAGCCGTCCCTACCTCTCCCGATAAAAGTTTCACCAAATTGCTGCCAAAATCGGGTAGCACCGAGTATTTTTTGAAAAGCCGACAATAAAAATCTATTTCATACAAATAATGCAAAATTAAACTGAAAGTTTCCAAACTTTGGCCGGTAAAATTTTCCTTTTTTACCGGAATAACAAAAACTAAACCAACCTCTTTTAAATGGCTGATGTTATGGAGTTTTTTACCCACAAATTTTTCAGCGATGGCCGACCATTTTTCAGAAAGCACCCGCACCAAAATAGCCCGTTCCTCAAAATGTTCGGCCGTCAAATCATTATAAGGACGGAAAAAAACCTCGTTTAACCAACGTTCACTTTCCACAAAACGCAAAGCGGCAAAAATTTCAAAAAGTTCTTCTTTTTCTAAAAGCTCAGTGGCGGTTTTATAACCCAGAGCGGCTAAAATGTTTTTTGGCGGATTCAAAATTAAAAAATTTTTCAGTTTTTCTTCTTTCAAAAAATATCCGGGTGGCAAATTAGCGACCTGCCCAATCACGTCAATCATCTTTCCGCAGGAGACCTGCTGACTGAAATCCGGCCGACCTAAGAATTCAAAAAACGCCTTATCGGCCTCTGCTGTTTTTTTAAGCAGCTCTGCTTCAACACGGGGCGCGTCGGCTTTATCGTAGCTAATCCCCAAATCTTGCAGTTTTTGCCTGACCGCCGCCTCATTTTCTTCATAAATTTTTTGAGCCACGTCTGTTTGGCCGGTTAATTTTTCCATTTTTGCAAACAAATCAACCAGCACTTCCTCCGGCGAGCGCAATAGCGCGGCGATTTTTTGAGTTGATGTCATATTTTTTGATAGTTCGATACACTGGACTATCGAACTATTAATTATTTTTGATCACTACACCTTTAACGCTGTTGCTCAACCGCTCAAATTCAAATCAAATATCTCGCTTTTAATTTTCTTGCTTTTCTCTTCGTCTATATTATACAACCAAATTGTCATTTTTACTCTTACTTTCAAACGGTTACTATACTCAATACTCAATTTAACATCGAAAGACCGCATTAAACTATCCTTGAAAATTATCTAAATTAGGACATTCCACAGGCACCCGAGGTTTAATCTCTTTGAATGAATTGTCACCGAAATTAAATTCGTATTCCTTAATATCACTTAGACACCGCGCTCCATCTTTTAACTCTCTGAATGTCGGCGGCATATCAGCTAAATTAAGAATATCAAAGGGTCCGTATATTTCGTCCAATACGCGTCCGCCATTTTCAAAAAATTTAATTTTTATCAAACGCCCATCCCTCGGAAGATATAAGGTGCCGGGCAGATATTTTCCTTCTTCACGTTCAATCCAAAAGATATGGCTACCCGCCTGAAAATATATCCAAGCCGCGTTCGAAAAATAACCGCTTAAAATTTCCCTAAACTCACCGGTATCATTCCAGTAAATAAACTCGGTATAAGGATTCATATCTTTATCGCGTAAATCCCGCACTATAATCTTTTTTATCCCCTCGTATTCTTCATTAAAAATGATATTTTTACCGTTAGCTTTTAAACTCAGATTTTCCGAGTTGTTTTCCGCTTTAGAAAAATATTCAGCGCTGATTGGTAAGCTATCAAAACCAAAAAGAACCGAAGCTGATAATTCATTATCCACATGCAAAGCGCCTCCCCAAAAACTCAACACACCGACCAAAAAAATACAGGGCAACCAAATAATTTTAAACCAGTCTCTTTTTTCTATGTTTGCTAAAACATTTTTAACAAAACTCTTCGTCTCTCCGGGATTTTTTAATTTTGAATAGTCAATCGAGCCGGTTACGGAGATTGAGTTAATACCGTTATGCCAGACAACCAAACGCTTTTCCAGAATATTACCCCTGCCGACGAATTTTTTTTCTATTTTTTTATAGTTCCTGACACCTCCATCAATATTCTGATAAAAATTATAACGATCATTAACTCCCCCTATCCAATCAGCCGTTGAACCGAAAAGCTGAAAAACTCCCTGACATCCGGTTTTTGAACTCGAATAAGGCTTATAATGCGATTCATGGCCGGCAATTGCCAGCATAATATTGATGTCAATATTATGCTGTCGGCATTTATCTTTTATCAAATCAATAATTATTTCTCTTTCATGACCTTCGACTTCTACATATGACGATAATATAAACCCCTCCTTATCCATGCAGATAACTTTATGCCAAATTTCTGAAAGATCTTTTATGTATTCTCCAACAATTCGCTCATCTATAATCTCTACCTCATCACTATCTTTAAGCTCCGCCAAAATCTTACTGCCTGTATCGGGATTCAAATGTAAATTTACAAAATTATGAATAATGATATCTTCGTATAATCTTACCCTGCCCATTTTATATTTCAATTTATCGCCGACAATATTTATTTTGATTGATTCAAGCTGTGGCTCGCCTTGAGCACGAAATTCCAGAGAATAAACATTATGCGATGCTTTATATTCTTTTGCGGCGCCCTGCAATTCTTGCCCATACCAAAACCATTTCGCGTATCTTTCATATTTGGAATTTAATTGAGTTTTACCGTCCACCTTTAATTCCAGTTTATCATTCTTTTCGGCTTTTGCTTTAATTATCAAATCGCTCACCGTTAAATTTTTAATTATCACATCCCTAAAACCGCTAAATCTCGCGAAATCCGACTTCACAAGATTTATCTCTCCGCTACCGGATGTGCCTACTTTATAAATTTCAATTTTCTCCAAAAATGGCTGCTCGCCAACCCAGAATTTAACCGTATGGACATCTTTTTTCAAAGGTAAAATAATAAAAATGTCCTTGATTTTATTTTTCAATTCGTTGCCATTCCAAGAGCCGACACTGGAAAACTCCCGTTTTTTTCCTCCGATTTCCGCGAATAAGTAATCGTCTATTTGCAGCGCCAAATCATCGTCATTAAACAATCGCCTAAAATTCTGCAGCCAATTTTTGCAGCGCGCGGAAAAAATAACCAAATAAATGCCATCCGTATCGATGTTAAAATCATATTTCTCTTGATCCCTTATAATTCTATTAAAATTCTCTACCTGAATTTTTTGCAACATATAATATATCCCCAGTTCGATATACTGGACTATGAAATCACCATAATTTATAATTCACTAACTGCCACCTTTACTTTCTCCCAAGGCCCCCAATCCCCTTTTTTTAGCAGCCCGTTTTTGGCGCCGATTTGCTGAATGGTTGAGGTGGCATTGGCTGTGCCCAACTGAATTGCTTCTCCAATTGTGCCGCCGCGAATGAGCACCGCCACCAACGCCGAACCAAAAGCGTCGCCGGCGCCGGTTCTATCCACATAATCCGATTGGGGGATGCCTGCCCGATAAATATTTTTGCCGTCCGAGACCGCCACGCCCTGCGGTCCTTTGTTCATCACGGCAATGCCCGGCACCAGCTCGTCAAATTTCTTAAATAAATCTGATTCGTTTTTGTAATCAATGCCGCAAATTACACTGGCCTCCTCCTGATTGGCAATCAAAATATCAATCTGGCCGAGCGATTTTTTAAAAATTTCTAAATCTTTGTTCAGTTGGTCGTGCCCGGGATTCACCGCCAATTTTATTTTGTTTTGTCCCGCAAAATTGATGAGCGGCTCAAAAACCTTGGCCGATTCGCCGGAAAGCCCGGCGATATAAAACCATTTGGCGTCTTTAATTTCTTCCCAGGGCACATCGTCAACCGCCAGCAGGTGTGAAGCACCTTCATAAACCAAAATGCTGCGCTCCTGCCCAAGCGCTGACAAAATTATAGAATAAGGGGTTTTGGCTTTATCGGTTGTTTTAATAAAATTACAGTCTGCGCCAAGATTATTCAACTCCCTAAAAATTTCCAGTCCCCCGACATCGTTGCCTATTAGGCCGACATAGGCGGCCTTTAATCCCTGCAAGGCAAAAGTGGCGGCCGTGTTGGCGCCGCCGCCACCCGAAGCAAAGACCAACTCCTCAATATAAATTTTAGCTCCTGCCTCAACCGCGATTCCCTTGCCGGTTGGAAATTCCGGACTGTCAATTATTTTTAAATCCTTGCTCCGGACAAAAATATCGCGGGTGGCGGAGCCGAAAGTGATAATATCAAACATTATTTAAGATTTAAGAATTAAGAATTAAGAATTAAGAATTAAGAATTAAATTCCTAAATCATAAATCGTAAATCGTAAATCGTAATTCTGATTTATTGCAATGCCTTTAATATCTTCTCCTTTATTCCCTTCGGGTCAAATCCGGCCAATTCGTAAACTTCCGAGGGCGGGCCGGATTTCAAAAACCGACTAACACCAATGAGACGTTTATTATAATCCCCCGGCAGCAGGAACCTGTCCATAAAATGCGGCCAGCCGTTGTGCAGTGTTACAACATACTGCCGTTCTTCGTCGGATAAAATAGAGTCGGCTTTTTGCGGGTCGTGCTCGCGTAATTTCTCAAAAAGTTCGGGCGAAGTGACCGCGATAATTTTTATGTCTGCCTCCTGTTCCAGCTCCGGCAAAACCGCCAAAGTGTTGGCCATCACTTGCCCGCCGCAAATTGCCAAAACAACTTTTTTCTTACCGTTTCCAGTCAGGGGCTTAAAAACGTAAGCGCCATTAACGGCTTCCCGCGCCGGCGGCACGGAAAAACCCAAAATAGAATTGCCGCGCTTAAGCACCGGTGTTCCCGGCCGGGCGACCGAAAGCGCCACCGGCTCGCCCTGCGCCATGGCGTAAAACAACATCTCAATCGTCTCGTTGGCATCCATGGGTTTATAAACCTTAATACCCGGATAAGCGTCAAACAAAGCCATCCAGAAAAGTCCGTGGTGTGTTGGCCCATCTTCACCGGTTTCCATGCCATCGTGCGCCGCCAGCGCGATAAAAAATCCTTTGTTTTTAGGATTAACCTGATTGTTTATCAGCGCCATGCGGATGGCGTTGCTCATAATGGAAGTAAAAACGCCATAGGAAGCAAAAACGCTCATGGCTTGATAGCCGCCCGGCAAAATATCTTGGGTCAGCGCGGTTGAGAGCATGGCCATATTGGCCTCCGCGATGCCAAAGCGAATCCCGCGGCCGTAAAAATTGCTTTTGCTAATTATGCCGTAAACGTTTTCCGCCGCGCCGGTCAAAATTGATTTCATCAGGTCGCCGGCGCCCAAATAGAAAAACGCGGTCTGACTCATCAGCCACTTAAAAAATGCTTCGGTCGCTTTGCGCGTGGCTACACTTTCCCCTTCTTGAAAAACCAATTCCGGCGGCAAAACCTCGGGCCGCTTAATGCTTTTGTAATCAACCAGCGGCCGGCCCGGCAGCGCCGATTTTATTTTCTCCACCAGCTCTTTTTCCGGCTTAATTTTTTTGGCGCCGATTTGCAACCGCTCCAAAATATAAACAACGTCATCGCGCGTCAATTTAGAAATAACCACCTCAATATCACCTATTATTTCGCCTTCGGTTCCGGGAATGTCAAAGCCCAATTCTTTCATAATCTGCACATAATCGCCGTGGACCGCCGGCGTGCCGTGCGAATCAGCCGTGCCCGCCATTTTGCCGTAAAATTTTCCTTTAATCGTGTGGGCAATGATGGCGGTCGGTTTAGCGTTGCCAAAACCCTCAACCGCTTTTTTATAGGCATAAACCAGTTCCAAAACATTGTGGCCGTCAACTTCCAAAATATTCCAGCCCGGCCCGAACCAATGATTGATGTATGGAGAACTAATTACTTCATTAATCGGTCCGTCAATGCCAAAACCATTGTAGTCCAAACTCACAACAATATTATCAACGCCCAAAGTGTTGATAAGATTTCTGGCTTCATAACTGATGCCCTCTTCTGTTTCCGCGTCGCCGGCAATGACAAAAACTTTAGCGGGCAAACCATTGGATTTTTGCAGCAAAGCCAAACCCAGCGCCGCGGAAAAACCGTGGCCCGAAGAGCCGGTGGAAGCATCGGCCAGGGCGTAGTGCGATTCCACATGTCCGGTTGGCCCGTCGCAGTGACGAAACCTAGCCAGGCAACTTGGCAAAACCGCGCCCAAAGCGTCTTTATCAATTTTTTGACCGCTGCGTTGCAGCGATTCATAAATTAAAGCCAGGACGGCGTGCAACAAGGGCGTACAATGCCCGGCTGACCAAACAACGCGGTCCCGGCCGGGATTTTTGGGGTCCAGCGGGTCAAAAGCAACGACACCGCTCAAAAGCAAAGACAAAACCTGCTCCACTTTTGAAGAAGAGCCGCCCGGATGGCCGGATTTAATGCCCTCAATCGCCGCGAAAGCCAAACCGCGCACAATGACGGCCAGGTGATTAATTTTTTCTATATCAATTCCCTCAATCGGTTTTAATGGCAGGCCTTTTAAATTCAAATAAAACCCGCCCTCGACCAGATATTGAAATCGCTGGGGTTCTGTTTGTTTGAGAAATTCTAGTTCCGTGCCATCAAGAATATTATACATGTATTTATCTTTTAGCTAACGGCGTCCTTAAAGCTTTTAATTTCTCTACCGATGTCGTCGCTGCCAAAAATGGCCGAACCGACAGCCAAAAAATCAACGCCTGCTTTGGCGAGCGCCAAAACATTGCCGGAATTCACTCCGCCGTCCACCCCTATTTTAACATTCGGATATTTTTGCCGCAATCGGATTATTTTATCAATCACCCCTTCCTGAAAAGAAAAATTATGAGAGCCAATTTGAGAAATAGACATAAACTGAACCATATCAATTTTTGCAATCCATCCGTCAAGCACATCCTCCGATGTAGCAAAATTCAAAACGATACCGATTTCTAGTCCCGCGTTTTTAACTTTTTCAATAATTTCCCCCAGATGTTTTGTAGCTTCAAAGTGTATCAAAATTCTTTTAACACCCGAATTAATCCATTTATCAATCTCTTTCTCCGGTTCAAAAACCATCAAATGAGCGTCCAGCTTCAAGTTTGTTTGAAGATTTTTTAGCATTAATGGTTCACTCCAGGTTTTCTCCGGCGCAAAAACACCATCCACGATATCGAGCTGAACGGTTTGAACAAAACGTTCAACAAGATTAATCTGGTTTTTCAAATCTTCAAAATCTTTGGCAATGATGGCGGGGATAATTTCAATCATCAAAATTTCCAATTGACCTAATTTCTAATTATTCTAATCAAATCCCAATGACTAATGTCTAATGACTAAAATATTTTTGGGATTTGGTCGTTGGGCATTGGGATTTCTTTAGGTCAATTAGGTTACAGGAGTTACGCATCTCAAATAAATGCCTAATATAAGCCGCAAATTGACTATCTACTAAATGAATCTATAAACCTTGATATTAGGCATTACATTAATAATTTGGCTTTAATAAGCCATTAGTGCCGTAAGGTCAAATTTATAGATAAGGTAGGATTTTACCAGATTTTTGGCTTAAATAAGGCAAATTATGGAAGTGCGTAAGTACTGTTAGGTTAATTAGAAATTAGAAATTTTATCTTAATTTCCCTAAATCTTCTCTATTTTTTTCAGTCTCCTCACGTGCCTTTCTTCCCCCGAAAACTCTGTCTCCAGCCAAATTTTCACCAGCTTTTTGGCGGTTTCAGTATCGGTGACGCGACCGCCCAAGCAAACCACATTGGCATCTAAATGCTCGGCCGCGCTTCGCGCCGTAAATTCATCATAAATAAAAGCGGCCCGTATACCTTTATATCGATTGGCTGTAATACACATTCCCTGCCCCGTGCCGCACATCAAAATCCCGCCCCCGTCTTCGCCTCCTAAAACTTCTTTAACTAATTTCTGAGCGTAATCGGGATAATCATCAGCCAAATCAAGCTGCTCGGCGCCCAAATCCACCACCTCAAAACCAAGCTCCTGTAAATAGGGCTTTAGTTCTTCTTTCAAGGAATAACCGGCGTGGTCAGCGGCGATATAGAGCATACAAAACTTTCAATTATCAATATTCAACACTCAATCAATATTCAATATTCAATGCTCAACTAAAATTGATTATTAAGCGTTGAGTGTTTATTGAATATTGAGAGTTGATAATTGAATATTAAAAAACATTATTTTTTCTCACTGTTTTTTCCCGCGCCATTTTTTAATCTCTTGATGATTCCCGCTCAACAGCACCTTCGGCACTTTCCAGCCGCGGAATTTCTCCGGCCGCGTGTATTGCGGATACTCCAGATAATAATTTTGAATTTTGAATTTTGAATTTTGAATTTTTGAGAAACTTTCCTCCCTTAAACTCTCTTTTTTCCCAAGCACGCCCGGTATCAGCCGGCTCACCGTATCTACCACTATCATAGCAGGAATTTCGCCGCCCGTTAAGACAAAATTACCCACAGACAGCTCCTCGTCCGCAATATGCTCGGCCACCCGTTCATCCACCCCTTCGTAGCGGCCGCAAATCAGGATAAGCTGATCATATTTTGCCAGCCGCCGCGCGTCTGCCTGTGTAAATTGTTTCCCCTTGGCACTAAATAAAATGACTCGTTTTTTTATTGTTCGAGCTTGTCGAGAACTCTTTAACTTTGAACTTTGAACTTTGAACTTTGAACTTAAAAATTGAACTGCCTTATAAATCGGCTCCACTTTCATCACCATTCCGGGACCACCTCCATAAGGGCTGTCGTCTACTGTCTTGTGCCTGTCCGTCGTCCACTGACGCAAATCATGCGTTTTAATCTCAATCAATTTATTTTTCTGCGCTCGGCCAATTATGCTCTCGGAAAAATAAGAGTCGAAAATTTTGGGAAAGATTGTGACGATATCAAACTTCATATACTCCTCACCGATTACGAATTAAAGCTAATTACGAATAAAATCCAATAAAATCCGAAATCAATAACTATTTACAATTCTTTTAAATTGAACTCCGTTTTTTGTAAAATTTGCCAATATGCCCAACTTTAAATTTGCTGCTTTTAGATATGCTGCGAGCTGATCGACATTTCCTTTCAAAAATCTTTCCCCTCTTTTTATTTCTAAAATTATTTTGCCGTTAATCAAAAAATCTACAAACACAATCATCTTTTTGCCCCCTGGTAAAATGACCTCAAATTTTTGTTCTCGCTTAAAAGGTATCTTCAAAAAAGTGAGAATTTCCTCTACGGCTTTTTGATAAAATTTTTCACTGTATCCGAAACCCAGCTTATTGAAAACTTCAAATAGAGCTCCGACTATCTCATAACTCAACTCCGGATAAATAAGGTCTTTTTTTATTATTAAACTACCCCGCCGACGGAGCGGCGGGGATTTCCCAACCGACTCTATCGCGCTATCCGATTATGATGGAAATTAACCAAACGATCCACTCACCAAACAATTCGGAATGCCCCCGCGCACGGAGGCGCGGGGAAAGTTAATTTCATTCTAGTGTATGTCATTTTTGTCATTCGTAATTGGCTTCAATTCGCATTCACCTCACCAATTACGAATTAAAACTAATTACGAATAATGCCTAAATGATTATCCAATCATCCCTAAATTCGTAATTGGCTGAAATTCGTAATTGGCGAGGAAAAGGTGGCAAACGAAAAACCGCACTATCTTTATGATAGCACGGCCTTTCTAAACAAGAATAGTCTAAGATTATAACTTCAGTTCGTCGACAACCTGGTCAACGTCGCGGGCAGCCGAAGAAGCTTCGCTGCGTGGACGCATGACTCTGCCGCCTTCCGGCTCTTCAATCTTGAAATTGACGCGCGCGTTGTGCTTGGCGCCAATCACTCGCAGAAGAGTTCGGATAGCGCGAGCCGTGCCACCCTGACGACCAATAACCTGACCCATATCTTCGGGATTGACTTTGAGAGTCAAAAGAACTCCCATTTCGTCAACCGAGCGGTCGGTCTTGACATCGTCGGGATGGTCCACGATGCTCTTGATGACAAACTCGACAAACTCCTGGTCTGCATTTTTAGCCATATCTTTCTTTGGGTAATTATTTACTTGTTAACAAGTAGTAGCCGACCCAGAAATTCTCTGCCTACTACCATTGTTACCATTATATCATTTGGGGATTGGGGTGTCAAATAAAACAGGGATGGCTGAGGCCATCCCTGATATTTCCTTCTTGAATACCGAGACTCAAATTTTATAGAGTCACGGCACATACCACTCGCTTCTAAAATCCTCCATTTTTTCCCTTATTTTCTGGATTTGACTGAAGCCAGCCCAAGCCATCGCATTTGCCATCCGAGTTTTTTTCAGCTCCTTAGCCCCAGAAAAAATAAAGAGCTCAAGGAAATTTGCGTAATGGATTAAAACATCAATCATCGTCTGAAAAAATTCCTGGGTTTCCGTCCCTTCAAAAACGATCTGCTTTTCAATGTTATTGATTCCGGCGCCAACCAAATATCCATTGATACCTGCTGCGAACCGAACGGCGGACACCATGTCTCTCTCATATGGGATAGACATAATCAAAGTGAATCTATTAGAATCTTTTATGATCTGTAAAACCTTACGCTCAACCACATATGCGTATTCTTTTTCCAGATTCTCCTTGATTTCACTACTACCTGAAAAACGCATTCTGATTTTCATGGAGTCACCCTCCTTTTGACGCGTTTATGGCACGCATCCGCCTTATTTAAGAACATTATAATTATATACTTCATATTAAAATATGTCAAGACTTCAAAAAAACTAGGCGCAGGTTATACACAATTGCCAGAATCGCTTGTGTACCAACTTCGTGCGATAGCAGCATTTTGGTACAATAGACAATCAAAAACCCCGCGCTGGGCGGGGCTTTAATACTCTTAACCACTTATCCACTCAATCACTTATTCACTATGCCTCAGTTTTCACTTCCTCCGTCGGAGCTTCCGCTTTCACGTCGTCTGCTTTAATTTCTTCAGCCGGCGCGGCGGCTTCCGCTGTTTTGACGCCAGCAGCCGCCTCGGCCGGGGCTTCGGATTTTGCTTCTTTTGGCTGCTCGCCCGCCGGTTTAGCTGCCTGCTCTTTTTTCTTCGGCCGCCAGGCTTTGACTTTCGGGCCGGGAATAATCTTTTCACTCACCAGCATATTGTGCACGGTCGGCGAGGCCTGCGCGCCTTTTGACAGCCAGTATTTGATTCTTTCGCTTTTTAACGCCTTAGTTTTCAGGCGCGGATTATAATTGCCCAAAATCTCAATAAATTTGCCCTTCACCGGTCTCCCTTTCTCAGCCAAAACAACCCGGTATGAGGGCTGGTTGCGCTTGCCGATTCTGGTGAGACGGATAACTAACATAAAGATTTAAGATTTATGAATTATGATTTAAGATAGCGTAATGAGTTAAAAATGTCAAAAATTTTCAATTATCAATTCTCAATTTTCAATCAATGATCAATTTTCAAATTTTCAATTGATAATTAAATTATTGAAGATTCATTGATAATTGAACATTGAAAATTGATAATTTTAAGGCAAGATTCTTCGCTTCGCTCAGAATGACCAACTACTTACCATTTACCCCATTCCAACCCTTAATTTTTAATCCCTCCTCCGCCGCTTTCTGCTGCGCTTCCTGTTTGGAAACACCTTCACCTTCCGCTACCAGTTCCTCTTCCAAGAACACTCCGACTTTGAAATGTTTAGCGTGGTCCGGCCCCCACTCGTCCAAAACTTCGTAGGAAGGAGTGATGCCGACCCGCTCCTGCGCCTCTTCCTGAAACAAACTTTTGGCGTCCCGATAGGCCCCGACTTCCAAAATTTGCGGCAGGTGTTTTAAAATAAATTTTTCCACAAACGTTTCCGCCGCTCCAATTCCCTGGTCCAAATAAATCGCGCCGATTAATGCTTCCAGGGCATTGGCCAAAATGTATTGACGAGCGCGGCCGATATCTTTTGCCTCTCCTCGACTCAAGAGCACAAAATCATTCAGTTCCATTTCCTCGGCCACTTCCGCCAGTTTTTTAGCGTTAACCAAAGCGGCGCGCCAGTTGGTCAGCTCCCCTTCCGGATTGGGATAATTGACGTAAAGATACTGCGTCACCACCAGTTCCAAAACCGCATCACCCAAAAATTCCAAACGCTCGTTGTGGTCTAACCCAAAATCAGGGTTTTCGTTCAAGAAAGACCGATGCACCAAGGCCTGCTGCAACAAATTCTGATTTTTAAATTTTATACCGAGTTTATTTTCTAAAACAGATAAATCTTTCATCAAAATTCATATAACACAAAACATGTAACATATAACAAATTTTCTCGCGCCAGCCAAATAATAATATAGTTTTTCTGTTACATGTTATATGTTTTATGTTACAGGATTTACTCGTCTTTCTGCGGCTCGCCGATTTCGCGGTAAACCGTGCCTAAAACGCCGTTAACAAATTTGCCGGATGACTCGCCGCTGAAACTTTTAGCCAATTCTATCGCTTCGTTAATCGCCACTTTGGGCGGCACCTCCTGCCTGTTGCCAAAAAGCAATTCATACAAACCCAGCCGCAAAATATTGCGGTCAACAACGGTAATCTGCTCCAGCGGCCACTCGGGCGCCGATTTGGCAATGATTTTATCTAATTTGGGCAAATTATCAATTACGCCATCTACCAATTGCCTGATGAAATCCGCATTTTCCAGACCCGGCCCGAATTCTTTAATATTTTTTTCCAATATCGCCGTCAGTTTATTTTTATCCCTGCCCCAAAAATCCCATTCATACAGGGATTGCATGGCGATGCTTCTGGCAAGATGACGATTAGCCAAATTTATCTACAGATTACAGATTTTTTACAGATATACAGATATCGAAATCTGTATATCTGTACTTATCTGTATTCTTGTAGCTTTATTTGCTAAGTTCTTCCGCGCTTAACGGCTTCTCTGTTTTTGCTTGTTCTTCCTGCTCTTCCAATTCTTTACGCCGTTTTTTCTGCTCGCGCTTGGTCAATTTTTTTAAGATGTCAATCACTTCCCTGTCCTGATAAGTGCCACAATTTTTGCAGGTCTGGTGCGGCAGGACCGCCTGTCCGCACTTGGGGCATTTTGATAAATTCAAAATCTTCAGCGCCTGATGGGAGCGCTGTTGATTTCTTTTTGATTTGGTGTGTCGTTGACGGGGAACGGGCATGCCAATGTTGTCTAAATTTGCGAGCGGGGCTCAATGCGTAGCAAAGCAAATTTAGCTACAACATTGAGCACCCCCTCACTCAAAAATTTTTTTCAAAAATTTTTGAGTGAGGGGGTAAAGGTTTTGTAACGAAATTTCCATCGTCCCGCAAGGCGGGACTCGGAAATTTCGACAAAGCCCTTTATTTTCTAAACGGTATCAACCCCATATTATCTAACAGCAGTTTCACTTCTTTGTTGTTCGAATCAATATCCAACGCTCTCTGCCAAGCGCGGCGTGCTTCGGAAAAATCGCCTTGCTGATAATAGATTTCCCCAAGGGCGATATAGGCATCGGTGAATTTTTTGTCAATTTTAATTGCCTGATTAAAATATTCCAGCGCCTGCTCAATCTTGCCTTGGGCCGCGTAGAGCTGTCCGACAACCAAGGCGACTTCCTTGTCGGGATAAACCCGAAGCGCTCTGGCAAAAACTGCCGTGGCGGAATTGCTATCGCCGCTTGTCTCAAAAAAATTACCCAACTGCATCAAATCATTAAAATTATTTAAAGAAAGATATTGCGGCAATTTCTGTTGAATTTTTTCCTGGGTTAAGCCGTATTGCTCCATCAGGGTTTTGTTTGAATTCTGCGTCCGCACCCAAACGGCGACGGTCGGATCCAAATAAATCATTGTCCAGGTTTTGTCGGCCGTGATGTTTTTCAAAAACGTTCTGCCCCAGGGCGTGCCGTCGGTGTGGGCGAAAAAGACGTAATCAATTTTATAAACCTCGTCGGCGTAATGTT
>Ga0315284_10000415_pt1 | contig 58506 bp, 50 predicted proteins | sample YL17G09_16_MG_FD_203696 | JGI IMG/M metagenome (GOLD analysis project Ga0315284, IMG submission 203696) | Sediment microbial communities from Yellowstone Lake, YNP, Wyoming, USA - YL17G09_16 | ecosystem: Environmental > Aquatic > Freshwater > Lake > Sediment | place: USA: Wyoming | collected...
TTGAATCGTGAAAGAACCAATTTGCGAGGAAATAGAATAAAATTCAATTACTGAGTTAAATATAATATAAAATATTATTAATGTGGCGATGGCCCGAAGAAGATGGGAAACATTAAGTCTATAATTCATTATTACTTTCCAGCCCTTGCTAATGTTTTCCCAATTTCTGGAAAGTGAATTGGTTGTTTTGGTGCCCATCATGTGTATCTAGATATACCAAGTCGAAGTCAGCATATTTTTTCTTTACATACATAAATACTTCCCCGGCAGTGGCATATTCAAAGGGAAAACCGCCTACCCAATCTCGTAGATCATGCCAAAAATCCATACCGCGCCATTCCGGCTCCGTACGACTCGAAATTATTTTAATTGGATTGCGAAATACCAATAATGAACCAAGGATAAAGTAACAGAGATATCCTAACTCCATGATCTTTTGTGCGAATGTTGGAACACGATTATAGAGACGCTTTATTTGCCACCACCTTACCGAATTCAATAGTCCTTTTTCAACATGATTATAAATAGCAATGGCCAACAAGCCGCCTGGTTTTACACAAGCAACAACAGCATTTAAAGCTTCCCACATATTACCAGTGTGATGCAGGACACCCCATGCGTACGCGACGTCCACCTTCCCAAAAGTGGATAGGAATTCTTGGTCAAGCACATTACCTTGGGTTATATACCATTTATCTTCAGTAATATTTGCCTTGTTACGCAAGCCTATACTAGATTGTACTGCAAGATAGTCGTAATCAAATGATATTACCTTCTCATGGGGTGGACCCCTATAGTCAGACAACAAAAGGGGCTGTTTTAAGAGAGACACTCCCTTTCTGAATTTATCAAAGTATCTTGTACCTTGACATGATTATAATACATATCGGCTGGCGTATGGTAGTCCAGTGATTGATGAGGGCGCTCAAAGTTGTAGAAATCTAGATACCGTGTCAGCCCTTGGCGGGCTTCTTTCGGACTGGCATAGTCATGAAGGTAGACTTCCTCGTACTTGATCGTACGCCAGAGCCGCTCGGTAAAGATGTTATCGAGAGCACGCCCTTTGCCGTCCATACTGATCCGGACATCGGCTGCTAACAACCGTTCGATGTACTGTGGGCTGGTAAAATGGCTGCCTTGATCACTGTTCCATATGGCCGGAGCAGCTTGTGCCAAAGCACACTCAATCGCTTTCAAAACGAAGGGCAATTCTAACGTTTGTTCAAGCTCCCAACTGACGATAAACCGCGAGAACCAGTCCAACACCGCTACCAAGGATCCAGCCGCCCACTAGGTGGATGTAGGTGATGTCAATGCCCCAGACATGATTAGGATAGCTGCTGGTTACATTGCGCAGCAAATAAGGGTAAATCTGGTGTTCTAGGTTGCGTTTACTGAGGTTGGCGCCTGGACAAATGCCCGCAATGCCCATTTCGCGCATGTATCGCTGCACAGTTTTGCGATTGATAACCATTTCTCGGCGCAAAACTACCGTGATACGCCGAGAACCGTAAAATGGATACTGGGTGTAGATCTCGTCAATTTGCTGTTTGGTAGCCACCTCCTTTTCCGATGGGGGAATGGGTTGGTAATACAAGCTGGTGCGGTTCAAACCCAGCATCTCAGTCTGCACTGTGACCGGCATACTTGGATATTCACGCTCTATGAGGACTATGCGTTGTTCTCTACACCGTCGATGCCAGATTTATTTTTGAGCCAGGCTAATTGTGTGGATAGCCGTCCGATTTCAGCGTACAGTTCATTCAGTTTTCGTTCCTGGTCACTTTGTTGAGCTTTTTCTGTTTTCTTGTTGTCAAACAAGTGTGCAACCCTTCCAGAGCTTGTGCTCTCCACTTGTAGAGCTGGCTGGAATGTACCCCATATTCAGAAGATATGTGCGTCACCGTTTTTTCTTCTTTCAGTATTTCCAGTACGATTTGAGCTTTTTGTTTTCCGGTATAATGTTTCTGCATGGCATTATTTTATCTATCTTTTGCCCTTTTTTCTGTCTGATTTTTGGGGTCCACTTAGCTTCCTTATCGTTTCTTCACTTCCTCGTTGCCCTACCGTACTCACATAATACCCATCTGTCCAGAATTCCCTACCCCACAATTTCTTCTTCACTTCCGGTACTTTTTCAAATATCTCTCTCGCTGTTATGCTTTTCACTACATGTATTATCTTCTTCGCACTGTACATCGGTACTGATTGGATTAGAAAGTGCACATGATCTCCGTTTGTCCCAATCTCGATAAACTTGATCTCATACCTTTTCTCTATTTCTAAACATGTCTCTTTTATTACTTCCTCTACCTCATCTCCAAATACCACCCTCCGATACTTCGCTGGACATTATAATATAATGCTAAATGCTATTGTTGTTCAACGATTGAATGGTAAGGATCGGGAACATCCTTCTTTATGTATATGATGAACCGCTGAGTTTACTTTTATGTACTCTCTCTTAAAACAAGTCTTAGACCCTAAAGAAAATGCGAGAGCTTTTCGCGATTTGATCCTTCTATTGACCCGTTATAGATCTTTAACGTTCGAAATGGCGAGGCTTTTTCAAACCATCACTCGAAGACGGTTTACCGCTATTCCGGCTGCTTTTGGTAATCTGGTCTCTTAGAGTTTGAACCTCGCCTGCTAACAAGACTAGCGCCTCAATCAGAACACTCACAAGGGCAACCACAGCATCTTCGTCTAGTCGGGCAGCGGCGCGTATCTCTCCTTCAGTTGGCATACGCAGAGGTTTCATCCCCTATATTGTGACTGGTTTTTGTGATTTTGACAATGTTAATGTTCATCAGGTTTTATACCTGAGTAGTTACTGAGATTCATTAAGCAGGAAATGCTTATCGTAGTATACTGAATAAGATGCTTTATCCTTCGTTTATGAGATTTGTAATCGGATCACATTTCACATCCAATTTAGGCATGTGCTTTACTTTCCGAATGTATAGGGCTGTTTTAGATAACTTTTCTCCCACTAACACTCTGGCAACATAAAATATGGAGTGATGTTCTCCCACCGATTTGTACCAGTGAATTCCATGAAGGAAAGATACCTTACCGAAACAGTCATACAATCTCAATCTAATTGTGTAGTGGAATAATTACACATTATATATTGTTATGTAATCCAAAACAAAACTCCCAGGAGGGTCATATTATAGAACATCCTTCCAACCGAACTATTGATCTCCTCAATCCAGTCTATCTTTTTCGTGGGTTGTGGACACATCGTTATCTAATTTTTGAACTAACTCGCCGCGAAGTAAGCCAGCAGTATCAAGGTTCGCTTTTTGGGACCATGTGGTCGGTTATTGTGCCTCTATTTATGCTGCTGATTTATACGTTCATGTTTTCGATTGTCTTCAAATCTCGTTGGCAAGGGCAGGCGGAAACGCCGCCGGGACAATTTACCGTCATCCTCTTTGCCGGCCTCTTGGCTTTCAATTTATTTTCCGCTGTCATCGGGCGTGCGCCCGGTTTGATTATCAATAACCAAAATTATGTTAAAAAAGTTGTCTTCCCGGTTGAGGTCCTGTTAGTGGCAGTAGTGGGCGCGAATATATTCACATCGTTGATCAATGTCGTCTTGGTTCTGATCGGTAATTTACTGATAATGCATACGATTTCGGCGACTCTTGTTTTTTTACCGATCGTTTACCTACCCTTGATCTTTTTATGTTTGGGTTTGGGGTGGATCCTGGCTTCTTTGGGCGTTTATATACGCGATATCAATCAGGTGGTAGCGATTTTAATTACGGCATTGTTCTTTTTGACTCCCATCTTCTACTCAATCGAAATAATGCCGCCTGTCTATCAAACGATTCTGTTGTTAAATCCACTTACGACCATTCTGATCGGTTTTCGTCAGACGCTATTATGGAATGAATTACCATTTACACCCATTTGGTTCTTGGTAACCTTGGTGACGGCCGTTCTGGCGCAGTTGGGCTATGCGTGGTTTATGAAGTCAAAAAAGGGGTTTGCGGATGTATTATAAAAATATGAGATGTCTTTATGGATGATATTATCGTCTCGGTTCAGAACCTGAGCAAGGTCTATACGCTCTATGATAAGCCACAGGACCGTTTGAAAAAAATGTTGTTCGAGCATTTTGGTAAGCATTATGGACATCCTTTTTGGGCGCTGCGCGATATATCCTTTGAGGCCCGCAGAGGCCAGGCTATCGGCATTCTGGGACGCAACGGCGCCGGCAAAAGCACCCTGCTGCAGGTCCTCGCCGGCACTTTGCAGCCCAGCGGCGGCACGGTGACTGTGAAAGGACGCATTTCAGCCTTACTGGAATTGGGCAGCGGTTTTAACCCCGAATATACCGGGCGGGAAAATATTTTCATGAATGGCGCTATCCTTGGTTTTAACCATGAGGAAATGGCGTCCCGTCTCGATGAGATCGTTGCCTTCGCCGATATCGGCGAGTTCATCGAGCAGCCGGTTAAAATATATTCCAGCGGCATGTATGCCCGCCTGGCTTTCTCGGTGGCGGTCATGGTGGAGCCGGAAGTGTTGATTATAGACGAGATTCTATCCGTAGGAGATGCCCGCTTTGCCCGCAAAAGTTTTGCAAGGATGGAAGAATTTCGCAAGGCTGGGCATACGATCTTGCTGGTTTCGCATAATCCCAATCAAGTCAGTGAGTTCTGCGATCACGCGATTATCCTGGAGAACGGGCGAGTCTTTGATCAAGGGCAGCCTTATCGCCTTCGAGGGGTATATTACGACTTACTATTTGGTAAGGGAGATGAGCATGTCGCTTCCGAATTGGTGCCAGAAGAAACACAGGTTCTCGAAGAAGGCGCGGCGTCTGTGCCTGCCTTAGCCGCTGAAATATATGAAACCGTCCAGGAGGTTAAAACGGAATACCTCTTGGATGTAAATATTTTCAAAGAAGAAAATGGTTTTAGTTGGTGCATCGATCTTACTGATCTCCCTATAGAAGGAGATAGTTCTGAAAAACCTCATCGATCAGTTTTTGTTGTTTGCGAGGACGGACGCCCTCTGGGCCCTGGACATAACACGCATGAAGTCATCCGCAATACCGGGCGGGGATATTTTTCACATTGGGGTAAACAATTATTCTTTTCGACCAGCGACAACAGCGACCCGCGCACCAACGGACGCAAGTATTCCCTGAAGCATGTGGACGCTTTGGAACATGCAGGCAAAGCGGAAGAATCACAAGAACATCGCGCCATCCGCCGGGCCGCTTTGAAGAAACTTGGTTTGACGAGACCTTTCGCTGATCTGGGAAACACCCATCAGATGCGATACGGAAATGGCAAAGCGGAATTTCTCGATTTTGGGATTTTAGATGAGCGTGGAAAGAGAGTTAAAAATTTGGTCTCCGGCAAGAAGTACACCCTGTTCTCGCGGGCTGTGTTTTATGAGGATGTCAACGCGGTATCAGCAGGATTCGCAATTTATAATGTTCAAGGGACAGAATTATATGGGGTAAATTCTATGGGACAGGATAAAATTATCCATGAGGTCTCTAAAGAGACCATCATAGAAACACGCGCCTCTGTGACGATGTGGATCACCAATGGGACATATTTCTTAACTATTGCAATCGCTGATCCTGAGGCCGAGAAAGATGTTCAATACGATCAGTGGTTTGATGCTTTGCAATTCGAGGTCGGATTTCGTTCCGGGATTCACACAACGTCCATTGTGAATCTAGACGAAGATTTTATTATAAAATTATTATAAATAAGTGTAACAACATGGGTGTTTCTTTTTCTTTCTTAAAATTCTTTGATATCGTTTACAAACAGAATGCTTTTAATGATTCCGTCATCGCATTAGGCTCTCTAAATATAAATGAGTCTGATGATTCTATTCGAGAATTTGCTTCTAAAAACCAATGGTGGAAGCAAGATGACACGAATAGTATACGAAGCCTATTTCGGGATCGATATCATATTTTAAATTATAGAGATATAGATATTAATGGTAGAGCCGATATTTGGTTAGATCTTAATAAGCCGATAGATTCCTCGTATCGTAATTCTGCAAATGTCGTCTTGAATGGGGGGACACTTGAACATGTTTTTGATATAGCCCAATCTCTTAAAAATATTCATGGCATGCTCCGAGAAGGAGGTACCGTAATCCATTTATTACCTATATCTTGGTATAATCACGGCTTTTATAATTTCAATCCATTATTATTTAAAGAAATCTCAGCGGCTAACAATTACCAACTGCTTGCAGAAGGATTCTATTGCAACCCGAATGCCCTTACATGCGTCGTCCAAGGGATGCCTGTAAATCATGATAACCAAGATGAACCGGCAACAACTTTTATTACTTTTGATGGCGAATATACGGAAGAGAACGAGCGAATATCGAATAGTTTTAATAAAGTCGTCTTTCCTTCAAATCTTTTGTATATGGTAGCCTATAAAAAAAATAATTCTGACGAGTTTGTTTATCCCGTGGATTGTCAATCATGAAAGATTTAGAATATATTACCTGTCCCCTTTGCGGGATGGATGATACAAAACTTGTATTTAAGCGAAAAGATTTAACACATCAGGTATCTGAATTTGAATTCCCTGTGGTGCATTGTCGTCGTTGTGGAATGGTTTACGTTAATCCTCGTCCGACCGCAACAGATATCCATCGTTTTTATACCGATGATTTTTATAATATCTCCTCTACACCAGAACAAACAATATTAGAAAAGTGTAAAGTGTTACAAGCTAAATACGATAAGATTAAGGGTATGAAGCCTGGTACTCTTTTAGATATTGGTTGTTCCAAAGGTGAGTTCATGTTTATGATGAAAAATAAAGGGTGGACTGTAAAAGGATTGGAATTTTCATTAAAACCTCCAAACTTATTCAATTTAGATATCCATTATGGAGACTTAGTAACTGCGCCGTTTGAAAAAGAGTCTTTCGATTTGATTACATTATGGGCAGTCTTAGAGCATGTATATGATCCTAAAGAAACACTTGCGTCGATAAATCGACTGATCAAACCTGGTGGGTCGCTTGTGATGTTGGTAACCAACTTTAACAGTATTCCTGCAAGATTTATGAGACATGACGACATTCCCCGCCATACCAATATGTTTACGAAGAAAACGATTACTGAAATGTTGAACCAAACTGGGTTTAAGCCGGTGAAGTTTTACTTTGACCAAGAAATCTTTTCCGGTTCTGTAAGAGGACTCCTTAATTACTGTGTCAAGTTGATAGCAGGAGAGAAGAAGGAGGAAATTCTTGCCCAATGTAGGACACCAAATCGCTGGCACGAGTTTTCTAGTCAAATAAAAGGAAGGAGTTCTAAACTGATGCTAAAAGTCGATTCTTTTGATATAGCCATGTCGCCTGTGTTAAATCGATTCTTGGACCAATTACAGTTTGGGTTTATAATGACTGTTGTTTCTATAAAAAAAGGATACATATGACAACCTTATTCCGCGAACATCATCCTATGACCTTTCTCAAGCGAGCACCTTAAATGGTCCATTTCATAAAGAGGGCGGGGTTGCCTGGCAGGTCTCGTTGAGCGAATATGCGTCCGATGCGGATGATATGGGCCATCCCTATCGCTCTAAATTGGTTTTGCTGGAAGATGGCAAACCGCTTTGGTCTCGGCATATTATGCACGATGAGATTCGAAAAATCGGACTCGGGCGTTATTCCCATTGGTCCGATGGATTGATTTTTTCTACTACCGATAATTCAGACCCAAACACAAATGGACGGACTTACCAAATTGTGTTCACCGAATCGGCCGATTAACGGATACGAGATTAACTTTTGAGGTCATCGTTACATGTTTGATTTAGACAATCTGTTGGAACAGTATCTTAAAGATATAGAGCCTGATAACAAGCATCTCTTTGAATATATCAAAGCCTATCAATTCGTAGTAGATGAGTTTGGATATGAGCCCATAATTCAACCGGGGCAGCTCCAAATCCTGGGTTGGGATCTCGAGTATCGCTGTGGGGCGGCCTTTGCCTCTTTTATTGACTCAATCCTGGTCCGCAGGCTGAATGATTTTATTCCTGCAAATGATAATCCCTTAATCCTGGATTGCGGCGCGAATATTGGGTTAAGTAGCTTGAGTTATAAACGTCAATTCCCCAATGCACGCATCATCGCTTTTGAACCCGACCCAGAATTTGCGCCTATACTGCGCCGTAACCTTGAACGCAACGGAGCCGGAGACGTGGAAGTGGTCGATGCGGCGGTGTGGATCGAAAATGGAACCTCTCAGTGGCGTTGTGAGGGCATTGATGGCAGCCATCTTAGCGCCGAAACGGGCGAAACAGCGAAAACAACAACCGTCCGCACCGTTGACCTGGGCGATTATCTCAACGAACCCATCGATTTGATCAAAATGGATATTGAAGGCGCAGAGTATGAAGTCATCAACCATGTAGGCAAGAGACTAAAAAAAGTCAAAGCCATGTCGATAGAATGTCATTTAGATCAAAGGACAATGGTTTCCTTTGGTAAGATGTTGAGGGTATTGTCGGCGGCCGGTTTCCAGATAAGTATCGAAACTTTTAGCTCCTGGCGCGATCTGATCCGCCAGCCGCCGGTATTGGAAGATCATCATGAGAATTATGTGCTTGTTTCTGCCTGGCGCGGCCCGATACCGGCGGCTGCCACGTGGGCTTCATGGCTCCCTGGGGCTGGGATTACACCAATAAGAGATTATGCTAATCAAATCAGATTTATCATTCAGCAAGCCTCTGCGCGTGAAACCGAGCTGTTGAACACGGCCTCTGCGAATGAAGCCGAATTGTTGAACACGGCCTCTGCGCGTGAAGCCGAGCTGTTGAACACGGCCTCTGCGCGTGAAGCCGAATTGTTGAACACGGCCTCTGCGCGTGAAGCCGAGCTGTTGAACACGGCCTCTGCGCGTGAAGCCAAGCTGTTGAACACGGCCTCTGCGCGTGAAGCCGAGCTGTTGGATTATCTTAGGTCCTATGCCTCATCTGGTGCGAAAGGTTTAAAAAGAGTCGTGCTTAAGCGACCCTATCAACAAGAAATTGGGCTATCCTGTACCATCCCCTTAGATGTTTTGAAACTTATCGCCGATAATGACGAACATCCCAACCGTTCGACTTTGCTTTTGTATGAAGATGGTCAACTGCTCCAGCCAGCCCACTCTTTGCATGATGATATCCGCAATCTGGGAGGGGGACGTTACTCGCATTGGGATGAGTTTCTGTATTTTTCGACTTCAGATGGTTCGAACCCCAACACGAACAAGCGCACCTATTGCATCGTGTATAGTGATTCACCATGAAAGTCAGGAATCTGATGAAAAACGTGCATTTGATTATTATTTTGAGGTATGATATCATCAAAGTATGGAAAAAACCAAAAAATGCGTTAGGCCTGCTTTGGCTTTCTATCAAAGCCTGATTGTTTTATAAAAAATGGTTAAGGAGAGAAATATGCAAGAAGCCAATCAATGGATTGTTTCTGATCCTAACATTATGATGGGTAAACCAATTATTCGAGGAACGCGGATTACAGTTGAGTTGATCTTGGAAAAACTTGCCGCAGGTGAGACATTTGAGCAAATCCTAGATGAACATCCCCGGCTAACGCGTGAAGCCGTTCAATCTTCACTCGCGTTTGCTGCCGACATACTTAGCATGGATGTTGTTTACCCCTTTTCACATATTGCTGCATGAATATATTTGCGGACGAAAGCGTTGATCGTCAAATAGTTGAACGGCTTAGAAGAGAACAGCATAAGGTGGATTATGTCCCTGAGATGGCTCCCGGTATTTCTGATAACGAGGTTTTGGATTGGTCAAATCAGAAAGAGGCTTTGCTGATCACGGCAGATAAGGACTTTGGAGACCTTGTGTTTAGAAAAAAGCAAAGTATGTGCGGAATTCTTCTGATCCGCCTTTCAGGTATGCCTGCCGCTGAAAAAGCAGAGAGGGTGGCGATAACCGTTCACAGATACGGAGAGGAAATGCTCAACAGGTTCTCGGTGTTGACAAAAGATGCTCTCCGGATTCGGAAAATTAAGTTGTGAAGGTTCTGTAAAGAAATGCGCTCGACCTGTTTCGGCGTGAATTGCCGCAGATCTTGCGTGAGGATGCGCAGGTGCGCGCCGTGATCCTACAGGTGACGCGCAGCGGGCATCTGCCCCTGACAGAAAACGAAAGCCGCTTTGATGCCACGCAGAGCGAACAGCACCAGACGCGAGAAGAAAGCGAGCGCAAGTGGCTGGAAGGACAACTTTCCCTTGAACGAGCCATTGCAGGTGTGAATCGCCGCATAGATTCCAGCATCGGGGCATTAGGAGCGCGCTGGGGAATCGCGGCCGATTCTTCCTTCCGCGATATTTTTCGACTTCAGATGGTTCGGACCCGAATACGAATAATCGTACTTATCGAGTGCTATATGTAATCCCCAGTTGCAAGAAAACAATCATTTGAAATAAATGCTCTGGGAAGGTATGAAAAGATTAAGGGGAAAAATAATAATATGATTAACCCTCATTTCGACCATAATCGTATCATCTGGAAAGATGAATATTGTGGTCTCTACCAACCGGTAGATTACAGCCAACAGTTTGACCATGAATGGAGGCTGTTCTTAGAAAACAAAACGGGTTTTAAGCAGCATACTGGCGTTGAAACCGACGATGCATGGATCAACGATCGCATTTTTGATTAGGGTGTGTTTCAAATGAGTTGGGGCAGCGTCCCACAGGTTGGAATTGAACCTATTTTGGCCGTTTTCAGACAGCCTGCGGGACGGTTTCAACTGAAATGAAACACACCCTTTTGATTTGACGGGAGTGGAAAACCACCTTGCTCTAAGTGATGATCAAAATCCTTATGCCCAACTCCGTGGCACCGTCGGACGTCAGAACTTAAACTTGAGATTCTCAGCGGATTATTTTCGCGCCAATAGATGCCAGGATGAATAGGGACTTAACAAATTAGATATGAAAAAAGCTCTCCCATCCCCCCCCTCCCCAAAAAAAATATGCCTGGTAAGCCTGTACTCATATCCCCTATTCAACCCTGAATGCAAGAGCGCTTTCGGGGGATCAGAGGTTCGGATTTCGATTATCGCCAAAGAACTGGCCAAAAGAGATGAATTTGATGTTAACCTGATCGTATTTGACCATGGACAGCCACATGTCGAAATGCGCGATGGTGTCCGGATCTTCGGGTGGACCGGGTTTTTCGGACCGGTGATGTTATCTAATTCCATAGATACCATGACATCTCAACTTGAACTTGAGGCGGATCATCTAACTAAATCCATACTCAAATTATTCTTCGATTTGGCAAAAGAAATATGGAAACAGTTGCTGATAATCTTTTTAATAAAACCAGGAAACTGGTTTAGAAGATTCATGGTATTTGGGGATATCAACGGATATAGCGTCTTGAAATCCCAAATTAGACTTTATGATGAAGTGGGAGCTGATATTTACATAATGCCAGGAAACCACACCATTGCTGCTGAGTTAGTTTATTTCTGCAAGCGGAGGAAACGGCACTATATTTTCTTGGCTGGCTCAGATATGGATTACGACGCTGACCATAAAAAGCTAGCTGATCAGAATAATATATATGGCTACCCGCGAAAGCTGCTGGTTTACGCGATTGAGAATGCAAGTATTCATATTGTGCAGAATGAACGACAGCGGGAACTTTTAAAAAAATATTACGACCGATCATCATTTGTGGTCAAAAATCCGATTGACCCCTGCCTGGTCTTTCCAAAAGAGGAAAAACCAACCGCAATTCTCTGGATGGGTAAATCTGACCACCGTGTGAAGCAGCCTGACCTATTCTTGGACTTGGTTGAAAAATACCCTCATTATCAGTTCATCTTTGTGCTTAATTTAACTACCCCAGAAACCCACGAGCGCTGCCTACGTCGAGCAAAGCAGATGCACAATATTGAGGTCATTGAATATGTGAGGTTCGAAGAAATCGAAAGTGTATTTGCCCGGGCGAAATTATTTATTAACACGTCGGTCCTTGAAGGATTCCCTAATACGTTTTTGCAGGCGGCTAAGTATAGTGTGCCGATCCTATCTTTACAAGTGGATCCTGGTGGAATGTTGGCCAAATATCGTTGCGGGATAAACTGTCATGGGGATCTAAACCGCCTTGGGGTGGAATTGGAAAAACTAATGAGCGATTCTAACGAATATGATACACTTTCTACTAATTGCCGTGATTATGTCCTCCGTTTCCATGCTAAAGATGTTGTTATTTCCCAATATGAAGATATAATCAGGGCACTATGAAGTTGGACAGAATCGAATAAGATGATACAATGGATTTTTTTAGGCTATTCAGTTACAAAATTTTCCAGTTGGTCTGGGAGATGAGTTGGTCGAGCAAATGAAGCGACCCGTAGGGACTGGCGTGACAATTTCATGTCGGCCGGTTCAATAAATATTAAAAAGCAAGTGTATCGTAATAAGGCATAATATTTATGTGTGGTATCTGCGGAATACTCAATTTTGACCCCACCCGGCCGGCTTCAGAGAGATTGGTCGAACAGATGAATCACGTCCTGCGTCACCGCGGACCGGACGACAGCGGCGTCTGGGTAAAGGGCAACGTCGGCCTGGGGCAGGCGCGCCTCTCCATTATTGATCTCAGCCCTCTCGGACACCAACCCATGTGCAACGAGGATGGTTCGGTGTGGATCACTTTCAATGGGGAAATTTACAATTTTCTTGAACTAAAAGAAGACCTGCTGCGCAAAGGACACCAATTCCGTTCGCAGACCGATACAGAGACCGTCATTCACCTTTGGGAGGAATTGGGGCCGGCCTGTGTCGAACACCTGCGCGGTATGTTTGCCTTTGCGCTTTGGGATGAGCGCCAGCAGACGCTCTTTCTTGCCCGTGACCGCATGGGCAAAAAACCGCTCTTCTACGCCGCTTTGCCGGATCGTTTTATCTTCGGCTCTGAGATCAAAGCCATCTTGCAAGACGAGGACTTTGAGGTCGCCCCGGATCTGGAAGCCATCCATTACTACTTGACCTATCAATCCGTACCGGCGCCTTATTGCGCTTTTAAGGGTGTGAAAAAACTTTCCCCAGCTCATTATCTATTAGTGAAAGATGGCGAGGTGACAGTACAGCGCTATTGGGATCTGTCCTATCGTCAAAAGCGGCCTGTGGTTGGGGAAGCCGGGCTGCGTGACCTGCAGGAAGAGATCATCGAGCGCCTGCGTGAAGCCGTGCGCATTCGCTTGATGAGCGATGTGCCGTTGGGCGCGTTTCTCTCCGGCGGCATTGATTCTTCCATCGTAGTTGCGCTTATGGCTGGGTTGATGGATCAGCCGGTCAAAACCTTCTCGATTGGTTTTAAAGAGGACGAGTATAATGAGCTGCCTTATGCACGTATGGTAGCAGAGCGGTATCACACCGATCACCATGAGTTCATCGTCAAGCCGGATGCCCAAGCTATTTTCCCGGAACTTGTCTGGCATTATAATGAACCCTTCGCCGATTCTTCCGCTATCCCCACTTACTACGTTTCCAAACTGGCGCGCCAGTTTGTCACCGTGGTATTAACCGGCGATGGCGGCGACGAGAACTTTGCCGGTTACCCGCGTTACCAAAACCTGGCGGAATATGGGTTGAATCGTTCTTACCCAAACTGGCTGCGCCGCTGGCTGAAACCAGCCGCAAACCTGCAAATGTTCACGCGCCGCCAGCCACCCACCATGCAAGACCGCCAAAGGCTCAAAGACCTGACTCAACAGCGTCTGCTTTATTATCAACGCATCACCCATTTTTCGGAATATTACCAGCAGAGTCTTTACACGGCGGATTTCTTTGAGCGCTTGAATGGCAAGTTTGGGGTGGATATCATGCTGGATAAATACCGCCAGTCGGATGCGGCTGCTTTCTTAGATGCCACGTTGTATGTGGACTTCAACCTCTACTTACCGGATACCTTGATGACAAAAACGGACATTGCCGGTATGACCCATTCTCTCGAAGCGCGCATGCCCATTCTTGACCATCATTTCATCGAATTTGTCGCCACCATTCCCCCCGAATTAAAACTTAAGGATGGGACGATCAGCAAATACATCTTCAAAAAAGCCGTGGAACCCTACCTACCGCACGAGGTCATTTATCGCCCCAAAATGGGTTTTGGCGTGCCCACCGACCATTGGTTCCGCAATGAGTTGAAGGACATGACTTATGATATCCTGTTGAGCCAGCGCGCGCTTGAGCGTGGTTATTTTCAAAAGACGTATGTCCAATCTATGCTCGACCGGCATCAGAATGGGGAAAACTGGCAGTACTTGATCTGGAACTTGCTCATGCTCGAAATGTGGCATCTCATGTTCATCGACAAAACCTTAGCGCCGCCAGCATTATCTTGAAATGGATCATGCGAGTTATGGAATGAGAAAAATGGGTGTATAGTTGAGGATAAGTAAAACATTGAATGTGAAACCAAGAGGGTTGATGCTTATTCACAATTTTCGCCCCGGGCCAACCGGCGGCGCAGAAATCCAGGCTGAACGCCTCGCTCGCAGTTTGGTAAGCCTGGGGCACCCTATGCAAATTCTGACCAATCCGATATCTGTTGTCAATCAGTGGCATGATTTTGGCGGTAAGCTTCCGTATGCACCGGAAGAAGAGGACTTTCATGGCATTCGTATCCACCGCCCGGGGTTTCGTTTGGCTTATGAAGTGACCCAGGGCGTCACAGATACCTTTCGTTATCTGGTTAAAAATCGAAAAATGTACGATGTGCTGCACTGTCACATGGCTTATGGTCATGCGGTAGTAGCCGTGGTGGTAGCACGTAGTTTGGGTAAACACTGTATTATCAAGATTGCTTGTACTGGCGAGTTCGGCGAGTTTTTCAACTTCTCGAAGTTTGCAGGTTTTTCAAGAGCGTTGCATGTTTTGCATCAAGCAGATGCTATCATAGCCGTCAGTCGTGAAGTGGAAGAGGAACTCCTGGGCTATGGTTTTTCCCAAAAGCGGATTTTACGTATTCCGAATGGGGTAGATACTGGTTTTTTTCAAGCGCGTATTCAGGCAGAAAGACCAGGCAAGGTTCGTTTTCTTCTTATTGGGCGCCGCCAGCCACAAAAAGGTATCGATCTATTGCTCAAAGCCATACTAACTTTGAAGTTGTCAGGATTGGAAGACAAATTTGAAGTGCAGTTATGCGGCAGCGATAGTCCGGATTATGATTATCGAAGCATGGCAGCGGATCTTGGTGTGGCTCATCTGATGGATTTCTTGCCATTTCAAAAAGATATGCTTAGCAGGTATCAAGAGGCGCAGAGTTTCCTCTTGCCCAGCCGTGGTGAAGGGTTGTCGAATGCCTTATTGGAAGCGATGGCTATGGGACTGCCGGTCATCGCTACGCGTGTCAGCGGTACGCCAGATGTAGTTACGAATGAAAAGGATGGGCTTCTCATCCCGCTTGAGTCTGCAGAGGCGCTGGCAGATGCGATGAGACGAATTATTCTTGACCCGGTGCTGCGCCAGAAACTGGGACAGAACGCCCGCCGCAGGGTTGAAGATAAGTTTTCTCTTGAGCATGTTGCCAGGCAGTATTCTGATTTATACTCTCGTTTATGTCATTTTAAGTGTTTGGCCGAAAGTAACTAAAATAAAACCCCAGTATTTTCGGCCAAACACTCAAGTAATCGGCTGTAATAACGCAATTTTTGTAATAAAACTTTCAGCCGATTACATAAAGGCTGAGGAGAACCTTTTATGAAGCGAAGGCGTCAAAGCGGGCAGATTCTACGTAAACGGCGAACAAGATGGAATTCCAGGTTTCAACAGCAGAGGCAAACGCAACCGGGTTTGTCACCGCAGGAGCTTGAAGCCCTGCGCTTACAAATAAACCAACTTCAAGAGAATGTTAGCTATATTGCGCTCACCTGCGCACAAATAGGTACGCGCTCTTTCAGCGGCTTGCGCACCTTGGGTGTCATTCTGTATTTCTTATTTTTACCTCTTCGTTGGGCAAGACGACTACTGGCGTTACTTTTATTGCCGTTTCGTAGGGTAAGACGACTACTGGCGTTACTCAATAGTGGCATAAGGCGATCATGGGCGTTACTAAAAACCCCCAAGCCCTATTGGGCGGTATTTTACTGGTTGTGTTTTGCAAGGGTCTTAGTCCGGGATGGATGCCTGAAGGAAGTGTTAAATTCTCTGCGACATCCACGCCGTCTGGCTGCATCTATAGGTTTGCTTCAACAATAAATTTGGAATGATGACTTCCCTGAAAGAACTATGATCTCATGCAAAGCCGGTAAGTCGCAAATAAGAATCTCAAGATTTTTACGTTGAACGTTCAACAATCTGTCACGTCACTTTAGGAAATTTCCTGTTCCAGAAATTCTTAGCGTCCTGCGAAAGGAAGTCGCCTCGTCTTGGCGTGAGGCTTTAGGCTTTTTACAGATAAGTCAATGATATAATCAACGCAAGGGAGATTTTTCAAGATATCAATCCGGGATTTCTTTATGAAAAAAAAGGCGAATTATTCATCCTTTAATGATATTCAATTAAAAGACCGCCATCATTGGACGAATGAAGCTCTGCTTGAGGATGTAAAATATGCTTTACAAGTGGGTAAAACACATTGTCGGTGGCTGCCAGGGGGAACGGCATCCCTCAAGACAAGGTCATCTTGGAAATTGGGCCAGGGTTAAACTTTGGAAGCGCTTTATATTTAACCTGTTTTGGGGCCAGGGCGCTTGTCGTTGACCCGTTTTTGGCGCCCTGGGATGCAGAATATCATCCGGGATTGTATACAATGATGCGGGATACAATCTTGCAAGAAACACCTCAGCAAGATATTACACCATTTAATATAATTTTAAACCATAACGGATACGACCCCGATATCATAAAGCCGGTGCGGACTTCTTTAGAAGACCTAAAAGGTATATCCACGTCAAGCGTAGATATGATCTTTTCAAACGCGGTCCTGGAGCATCTTTATGATCCGTTGCACGCGTTTAGATCTTTAGCGCGGGTCTCTAAACCTGGATGTACGGGTTTTCATCAGGTTGATTTTCGCGACCATCGCAACTTTGATATGCCCCTAGAATTCTTGCTATTAAGAGATGGTGAATTTGCGAATCTCGGTAAAGAACGAGATTTCGAGTGCGGTAACCGATGGCGCTCCTTTGAGTACACTATATTATTCGAAAGAGTCGGTTTTCAAGTCATAGATATTTCTGGGAAGTTGCATACAGAGGTATCATACCTGCAAGAATTTATCCCTCGGTTACGCGCTGCTAAGGGATCAAAATATCAAAACTGCAACGAAAACGATTTAGCTATTATTGGCGCGTTTTATAAAGTAGAAAAAAAGGCATACCGAGGTTTTATATCTTTGTTAGCGAAGAGGTGAGTGAGAGATGAGCAATGATAAATTACGTTTTGGATTTGGTAAGAATTGGGAGCGCTACCTCAAGGAACATTTTAGCGAGGAACGTGTGCAAATCTCTAAAGAGCACCTGCTGAATTTTCTTAAAATGGATAACCTTAAGGGAAAATATTTCCTGGATGTAGGCTGTGGCAGCGGCTTGCACTCCCTTGCTGCTCTAAGAGCCGGCGCCACCAGGATCGTTAGTTTTGATTATGATCCTCATTCGGTTCTTGCCACTCAAATGTTAAGAAAATATGCCGGCAATCCTGAGTATTGGGAGGTAAAACAGGGCTCAATATTAGATATAGAGTTTGTCAACTCTATTGACCCAGCCGATATTGTTTATGCCTGGGGGGTGTTGCACCATACAGGTAGCATGTGGCAGGCAGAAGAGAATGCGAAATGCCTGATGAAAAAAAATTCGTTGCTGTACATCGCGCTTTATGATGATCGGCCATATTTTGATTTACCCTTATGTTATTGGGGAGAAGTTAAAGAGCGATATAACTCGGCAGGATGGTTTGGGAAAAAGAGGATTGAATTCTGGTATGTTTGGGGGTTTTACCTGCAAAGAAAGGTGACGAAAATCCCGCATCTTATCAAGCAAGCCAGAGAATATAAAAAGAGTCGCGGAATGGATTTGTATAGAGACGCCGTCGATTGGCTCGGGGGCTGGCCTTTTGAATATGCTTCAGTAGAAGAGGTCAAACGGTTTGTCTCTGAACGACTAGATCTCGAATTAATCAACCTGGCGACAGGGCAGGCAAATGCTGAATATTTATTTATATACCCAGAGATAAAAATTGCCTGACTATTAATATATTATGAGCGCTGAAACATTCCAATATGTTCTCTGGTACAAAGGATTATTTGAGAAACTTTCTAGTATATCCAATGGTGGACAAAATTACTTGAAGAATATTCATCAACTCACACAGGAAAATATTATCCTGGATTTTGGGTGCGGTTTGGGAGAGTGTGTCCACAAATTTAGGGATGATGGGTATAATGCATTTGGTTGCGATATTGAATTTCCAGTTGCGCCGGAAGATCCTTTGAAGTCTTATTTAGAATGCGGCATCATCAGGAAAATTGACTTTGTTCAAGACCCGCAAGATCAGGTTGAGTTGTTTCTAGAACACGGCATACTCGTCAAAACAGATGAGGCATCCTATCACCTGCCTTTCGAGAATAATACTTTCGACATCATTATTAGTTCCCAAGTATTTGAACATGTGATGGATTACCCCGCTGTTCTGGCTGAACTCAGCAGAATATCTAAGCCGACAGGGATTAACGTTCATATTTTTCCGGGAAAGTGGATGGTTAAAGAATCGCATACTTATATCCCATTTTCCTCTGTAATGAGGACGTTTTGGTGGGTGTATCTTTGGACGTTTTTGGGCATTCGGAACCAATTTCAACAACAAATGTCAGCCATAGAGACAGCGAAAAGAGACTATTGGTATCTGCATAGGCGTACGAAATACTTGTATAGATGGCAGATCCAACGATACGTAGCCCAATATTTTGACGAATGTCGATTTACTGAAGAGTCTTATTTCTATGTATCTCCTCGAGCTTGGGAATGTTTTAAACGCTACCCCTTTTTACTCAAAATATATCGTGCCTGGTATAGTGATACGCAAATGCGCGTGCTCGTATTGGGGAAGAAAAAAATATTATCATGAAGCCCAAATTATGTATTGTTGCGCCCTGGATTTACCCGCTTTTTAACCCACAGAACCAAGGCCACTTTGGAGGTTGGGAAGTGCGCATGGTTTTGATTGCCCGTGAGCTTGCGCGACGAGGTCAATTTGAGGTAAATATGGTTGTTGGCGATCATGGACAGCTCCACATCGAGCGTCGCGATGGCGTCACCTTGTACTCTTGGCGTGGGCGTGAGATCTGGGGTATCCCCCTCCATCGTCCGGTGAGTACTCGAATGGCAAATTTTTGGCGGCGGTTACGCATCCCTTTCCGTGCCCCACTTCAAACAGGGCAGATCGGAAACTATCTCATCAAGCCCGAGATGATCGAAATTTATGATGAGATCGACGCCGATATCTATACCGTACCAGGCAACAGCCAATTTTCCGGCGAGATGGCATTTTACTGCCAACAGCGGGGTAAAAAATATATCTTTTTAGCAGGTTCGGATTTCGATTTTTATCCTGAGTATAAGACAGAGCCTGAAAAAGTGGATATGTATGGCATCTCTTACGTACTGAAGACCTATGCCATTGAAAATGCGCAGGCACATTTCCTGCAAAATGATCGACAGGCTAGGATGTTAAAGCAAGGTTACGGACTCGATGGCATTGTGATCCGTAATCCGATTGATCTAAGCCTCGTTTACCCACGCTCAGTTGCGCCCGATTCGATTTTATGGGTAGGGAGATCGGATGAACGCGTGAAAAAGCCCTCCCTTGTCTTTGAGTTGGCGCGTCGTCTGCCGCACTTGCCTTTCGTCATTATCCTGAACCAGGGTTTGCCAGATTCACATGAAATCTGCCTGAAGGAAGCACAAACTTTGCTGAATGTAACCCTGATCGAGCGTGTGTCTTTTGAAGAAGTAGAACGTTATTACGCCGCGGCGCGCTTGTTTGTCAACACTTCAGCATTTGAAGGTTTCCCCAATACCTTCTTGCAGGCGGCTAAATATGGCGTGCCAATTATTGCCACGGATGTGGACCCGGGCGGCATGCTTTCACAGCATGGCTGCGGCATTACCTGCGGCGGTGATTTTGAGCATTTTGTGGAAAGCGTGCGCCGCTTAATGACAGATGATGCTTTGTATGCCCAAATGAGTGTGGCGGCTTTGCATTACGTGCGTGCTTATCATGATAAAGACATCATCATTCCTCAGTATGAAAAAGCGTTCCAGGAGGTATTGACAGATGAAAAGAACAATCTACTCTAAACCCTTACGTGTGATCTTTGCAGGGGTTTGGATTTTATCTGTTCTGGCTTCAATCCTGTTGACGCTTCAATCAGCCGCCCGCCTCGCCTGGTTCAATCAGCAGTTACCTGTTGCGCTGCAAGCCGCCCAGCCCAGCGGGCATGGTCCTTATAGCTATAGCGTCTCGATGGGGTTCGAGCAGTTAAGCCAGAACGAAAGTTATCAATCCCCTGCCCAACTGTTAGAGGATGGACGTGCCTTGGGACCAGGCAATACCTTGCACGCCGAGATCGGCGCGCAAGGCGGCGGGCGCTTCTCTTTTTGGAAAGGTTCGCTCATTTTTTCTGCTTCTGATAACAGCGACCCGCGCACAAATGGGCGGCATTATATCCTCGTACTGCCGCGTTCCATCGCGACCCGCTGGCTTGCCCTTGCTTGGGGGTGGGTTTTATTGTTGACTCTGCTTCCATTAGTGCGGTATGTTCGAAGCATTTTTCGCCTCTTGAAAAACCAGGCAGCTCGACATTCAATCTGGCAATGCTTAGGCGCACTCGTCTTTGGCTTAGCGATCGCTTTATCTTATCTTTTCCACTTCTTGCAGAACGACTCGCTCGCTATTTGGGGAAGCCCGCTGATTTTGTTATACCTATGGATAATCTTTGGTCTCCTGGCTTACTGGCTGCTGGGGAAATCTCTACAAATTGGGTTTACGGTGCTGCCTCGCCCGTCGCGCTTCCTTTGGCTTAGTTTGGCACTCCTGCTTGGTTTTGGGCTGGTCGGTTTCATCCCATCACCGGCTTTCCCTTATTACCTGAACTCAGTATCCTATCCAAGAGTAGCAGCCATATATCGCGTTTTAATGCGCCTCGCGGATGGGTTCAGCGTAGGCTTTTTATGTTTTATGGTTGGCGCTTTATTATGGAATGTCCTTAGAATGTTGTCCCTTAGGGTAGAACATTTTTTATCTCACAGGGGTATCATCTACTCTAAAGCCTTACGCGTGTTTTTAGTTGTTCTCTGGCTGCTTTCTTCTGCGGTTGTGCTGCTGCTGTGGTTGCAGACAAACGGGCTTTCTGCTAGCGTTAAGCAGTCATTTCTTGTCCCAGTGCAGGCTGCCCAACCCAGCGGGCATGGCCCTTATAGTTATAGTGTTCCCATGGGGATAGAGCGGCTGAACCAAACCGAAACCTTTGCATCGCCGGCCGCGCTGCTAGAAGATGGCCGCCCCTTGGGTCCTGGCAATGCTTTACATGCCGAGATTGGCACACAAGGCGGCGGACGGTTCTCATTTTGGAAAGACACGTATCTTTATTTCTCCTCCTCTGATAACAGCGACCCGCGCGCAAATGGAAGACAGTACACGCTTGTTCTACCGGTAACCCTCAGCCCGACTGGGGTGATGTTCGCCTATTTCTGGGTCGGTTTGCTGACGCTGTGCATCTTGGTTATTATTTGGCAAACCATGCCGCGCATGTGGCGCGGATTGGTGTATATTGGTTTAGGTGTGAGCGTGATGGTTATTGTGGGAGTTTCTTTTCGCTTCTTTAACCCTCAAATAAAGGCGCTATATTCGGCTTTTCGGACACAGCTCTATATTGTAAGTTTTGACCCAGCGTATTTTGAAAGACAAGGAAGCGACTATTGTAACCCGCGTTTTAACCCCGAACGCATTGGCAAACCCAGAGAAGAGATCAATGCAACTAGAGATTACGATTTTACTCGCCTGGCACAGACGCGCGCTTATCTGTGGGGCGTTGACCGCCGAACTGCTTTAAAGTATATTTTTGATAAGGTTACCGGAGGGGCGCAGACAAATACAGAAAAACATCTGGCTTTGCTGCGCTTCTTACAAAAAGCCAGTTACCATAATTATATATCCCCAATTGAGACCAATGGAAGCCATGTCTTTGACCCGCTTGTTTATCTCGAGTTGGGGGAAATGTGGTGTGGAAACATCACCCGCGTAGCGGTTGATCTCTTTGCTGCTGCTGGATACAAAGGTAGAATAGTGCAGCTAAGTGATCACCAAATTGCCGAGTTATATTACGACAATGATTGGCATTACTTCGATGCAGACCTGTTCAGCGGTGGCTATGTTCTGTTGAAGCCTGATGGCGCTATCCCATCTGTAGATGAACTGAGCCGTTACGATGGAAGAACTATTTTGGACAGCATGCCGACATATTTCGAAAATTCCATTATTAATAGTTGTTACAAGCTGGGTGAAGGAAGCAACCCCTATGGCGCTTCTTATGCCTATTTTTCTTCTCTGTCTTATGATAAAAGCAATACAAAACCGCTCTTTTTTGTAAAAAAGGCTACTCTAGAGCAGGAACAGAAAGATGAGGCCCATTATGGCTGGTTTATCTACAATACGCTGCCAGACGCTGAGCGCGTACTTGAGCCGCTGCCGCTGCGCTATGCGCCTTCGATTGTTAACCTTGATGCGATTGTTCCAAACCCGAACACGCGGCTGGTTCATTTATCTTTCCACGCCAAGGATCAAGATAACGATCTTAAAGGTTATCGGATCTATATCTCTAAGGAGCAAAGAGGCTGGGATTACGCGATGTATTATGGCTCTAAGGAAATTGAAAAATATTGGAGCAACCCCCATGGCTGGAAGCCGGAAATGTATGATGCCTATCACCGCCTTCCGCCGGCGGATGTCGCTTTGTTGACCACTCCTTCGGGAGAGGTGGACATTTCCTTACCCGAGGGCGAAGTCTATTATGTTTCGATTATGGCTTATGATGCCTATGGCGAGCAGGTAGGGCGCAAGCTGTACCCCGCTTCAAACGAAATTAGAATCTCTTGGGAGAATTAGCTATATTTGCCAAATATTTTCTGGAAATAACATGGGGAGTTAATGAAATCAGTCCGAACAAACAAAATCTGGGATAAGATGCACGCTAAATACTTATGTTGGTTTTTTATCATTCTTTGGGTGCTCTCTTTTGCAACAGTGTTACTGTTGACGCTTCAATCAACAGGCCGCCTCGCCTGGTTCAATCAGCAGTTACCTGTCCAAGTGCAAGCCTCCCAGCCCAGCGGGCATGGTCCTTTTAGTTACAGCGTCTCAATGGGTACGGAGTACTTGAGCCATAATGAAAATGACACATCCCCTGCCCAACTGTTAGAGGATGGACGTGCCTTGGGACCAGGCAATGCCCAACATGCCGACATCGGCGCGCAGGGCGGTGGACGGTTCTCGTTTTGGAAAGGTAGCCTTATTTTTTCATCCTCCGATAACAGCGACCCACGCACGAATGGACGCAAGTATGTTCTCGTGCTGCCGATCAGCCTAAGCCCTGGGTGGATGGCGATCGCCTATGTTTGGGTTGGGTGCTTAACGCTGGGACTCTTGATACCAGTATGGCGCGCCTTACCGCCTATCAAGCGTAGATTAGTTTATGCTGCTTTGGGTAAATTCGACGTTTTTAAACCCGCTCTTTTTTATTTATGCGATAGAGTGAGTAACTTATTTCATTCCAAAAGATTTTTTGTGCCGCTTGCCATTTTGTGGGCGGTCTCGCTGGCGGCTGTGCTGTTCCTCTGGCTTCAAGGAAACGGCCTTTCTACCAGGATGAGACAGCAGTTTCCTGTCGCAGGGCAAGCCGCTCAACCCAGCGGGCATGGACATTATAGTTATAGTGTTTCCATGGGGATAGAACGGCTGAGCCAAACCGAAACCTTTGCATCACCGGCTGTGCTGTTAGAGGATGGCCATGTCCTGGGACCAGGCAATATCCCCCACACCAAGATTGGTGTGAAGGGCGGCGGTCGCTTCTCGTTTTGGAAAGGTGACCTCATTTTTTCATCCTCCGACAACAGCGACCCGCGCACGAATGGACGCAAGTATGTTCTCGTGCTGCCGTTCAGCCTAAACCCTGGCGGGATGGCGATCGCCTTTGTTTGGGTTGGCTGCTTAACGCTGGTACTCTTGGTACCAGTATGGCGCGCTTTACCGCGTATCAAGCGTAGATTGGTTTATGCTGCTTTGGGTACATTCGACGTTTTTAAACCCGCTCTTTTTTATTTATGCGATAGAGTGAGTAACTTATTTCATTCCAAAAGATTATTTGTGCCGCTTGCCATTTTGTGGGTGGTCTCGCTGGCGGCTGTGCTGTTCCTCTGGCTTCAAGGAAACGGACTTTCTACCAGGATGAGACAGCAGTTTCCTGTCGCAGCGCAAGCCGCTCAACCCAGCGGGCATGGGCCTTATAGTTATAGCGTTTCCATGGGGATAGAGCGGCTGAGTCAACCCGAAACCTTTGCATCACCGGCTGTGCTGTTAGAGGATGGCCACGTCCTGGGACCAGGCAATATCTTGCATGCCAAGATCGGTGCGAAGGGCGGCGGGCGCTTCTCGTGGTGGAAAGGTAGCCTGATTTTCTCCACATCCGATAACAGTGACCCGCGCACGAATGGACGCAAGTATGTTCTCATGCTACCGTTCAGCTTAAACCCTGGGTGGATGACGATCGCCTATGTTTGGGTTGGCTGCTTAACGTTGGGTCTCTTGGTACCAGTATGGCGCGCCTCACCGCGTATCCGGCGTAGATTTATTAATATTATCTTTTGGCCTTCTTGGGAATGGTTTAAAACAAAATTTCAGACGATAGAAGCGCTATTCTCGAGGAAAAACTCGATCCAATTCAAAGTTATATATGGATTTTTGGCTGTGATTTGGGTTTTATCTTTGGTGAGTATACTTCTATTGTCTTTTCAATGGAGTGAGAATATTACCTGGTTCAGCAAACAATACCGGATTCCGGTAAAGATAGCTCAACTTAGTAGTAATGGACCCTATTCTTACGTGGTTGTGATGAAGGCAGACTGGTTGAGCCAGAGTGAAATGATTCGTACCACGGCGCAGGTATATGAGGATGGGCATGCGCTTGGTCCTGGCAACGCTATGCATGTCGATATCGATACGCACGGAAATGGGCGATTCTGGTTTGGGAAAGGATATCTTTATTTCTCATCCTCAGATAATACTGATCCGCGTACAAATGGACGTAGTTATGTGATGACTGTGTCCTTCAACGGATTAGTGTTGGGGTTTGCTTGGATTTTTATATTACTGCCTCTACTGGGAGAAGTGATAAGTAAAAAACACAACTGGAATAAGACAGTATCCAAGTCGGCTTATACAATAACCCTTTACATCGTTGTTTGGTCGATTATTATTTTCAAAGGTGGTTTGCCCTTATCTACGGAATTAAAAGACCTATATGGGTTTGGACTGTTGGTGTTGGGGTACTATCTGGTATATAAGTTTCGGGGTTGGTTAGGACAAATTGTTCGTTTTACATTCACATTGATATTATTCTTCATTCCGCTCTCTGCGTTATGGAAGACCGCATACTATCATGGCAACTTAATCGCCGGTCTTCTTCCTTTCTCTGATGCAACAGTATACTATGCCAATGCTATCCATTTAATCAATGGTACACAGTTTTACCCTATGAGTTCCAACCGTCCTCTTTTTTCAGGATTGGCGGGAGTGTTATTGAATGTAACCAGGCAAAATCTCCAAATAACTTTGCTTATCCTATGTGTGATGACGGCCATAGCGTGCTTTCTGTTGGCGGATGAGGTCAGGAAAACTTATGGTGCCTTATCCGCAACCTTGATGATAATAATTTTGTTTTATTGTTATGCGGGTCGTATTGTTGGCATGATGTTATCAGAAAATTCAGGATTGATTCTGGGTGCGTTGGGACTGGCGCTGCTACTGCGGGGATCGCGAACGAAGCGATGGGAATTTCTGTGGTTTGGCACGTTCACCTTAACCATAGCGTTATATGCGAGAGCTGGGGCATTTTTTACCCTGCCGGCACTTATTCTGTGTAGCATATTGTCTAATCGTCAAAAACCGATTGTATGTTTGCGTCGTGCAGCAGTCACCACCTCTGCAGTTATATTAGGGTTCTTAGCATGTTCTGCCTTGTTCAAAGTTATAGGTCCTCCTAACGTGGATGCTTTTGGAAATTTTGGGTATACCTTGTATACACTTGCATCTGGCTATAAAGTCTGGGCTCAAATGTTAATCGATTATCCCAATAGCACAACTATAGATGCTTATGCTATTTCCCTGCAATTGATCAAGCAGAACCCATTGAATTTATTATATGGGATTTTGCGAACTTACCAAGATTATTTTAATCCTGTAATTATGTTTCAGTTCTTATTTTTCAAGGGCAATCATCAAATGATTGCCAGCCGGGTATTATATCTCTTAAGTGCGATTGGATTAGGACGGCTTATTATTAATCGACGTAATACATCAAGTTCGATTCTACTCTGTCTTTGGTGTGGTATAACAGCATCCATTATTTTTGTTCAACCGATCAATGACGGCATCCGTTCTTTGACGGCGACTATTCCAATCACGGGTCTGATCGCAACTGTTGCAGTGGCACATTCAACTGATCAAGCTTTCATGGAACGAAAGCCTGTGGAACTATCGAAATTATTAGTGATCTATACTTTGTGCATGATTGGGATATCGACTCTGATCCCAATGATGATGAAAATCATAAACCGTCCTCCAAATTCTATTCCGTCTTTCGAGTGTCCCAAGGGATACGAACCGGTTACGATGTGGATCGCAGATGGTTCTTATGTACAAATTGTAGAAGATAATGCCGTTCCTTACTCATACGTGCCTACGCTTCGCCAAGGGGATTATTATTCTTCGCTGGACCGGGGATCTGCTAATTATCCTGATTTGGTAAAGTTTTTGCGGGAAATGAAGGCTGGACAATCCCTTCTTTTTGGGTTGAATTTTCAGTCTTTAAGAAAGAATGTAGAAGGTTCATATTTGGTTCTTCCACTTTGGTTAGTTGTTGATTCTTCCAGGGTTAAGAGGAATGAAATGAATAATTTCTGTGCTCAGCTTACAAGGAATCAGTGGCTTCTAAATTACCTGTTTTACTATGATATTTCGGTGCCTATATCCCATAATTAAGTCGCTTCTTAATAATATGTAAAATAGTTTGCATTGATATGTTTGCCGGTATACTCGCGGTCATCTTAGCCGTACTTTGGCTTTATGATTTTCAGGATACATATGGGAGATTTTGAGCATCAAGCATTATTGGGGAACAGAAAGAGGGGACTGAGATTTATAACGAAGGAGTTGTATGGTATGGATCAAGATTTAAAAAGCCGGGTAATCGATTATCAGCAAACACGTATAGCCCATTGGGATGCAATTGCTTTGCACAACAAACAGGGAAGCCTTTTCAGCCGGTATTATCATCAGCGATTGACAGAGATATATTGTTTTTTGATTTCACCCGGACTGCGAGTGCTAGAATTAGGTTGCGCCAACGGTGACTTGTTATCCGCCTTACAGCCGGTTTATGGGGTTGGGGTGGATTTCTCATCAGAGACGATCTCCCGTGCCCAAGAACGTCATCCTGAACTGCATTTTGTTTGCACTGATGTTCACGTTCTTGCCTTGAATGAGACCTTCGATTTCATCATTCTCTCCGACCTATTGAACGATTTATGGGATGTGCAAACGGTCTTTGAATGTGTTGCCCGGCACTGCGAACCTCATACAAGAGTGATCATCAATACGCACAGCCGTTTATGGGGCGCGCCATTGAAGGCTGCTCAGCGGGTGGGGTTGTCAAAGCCGCGCCTGGAACAAAATTGGCTGCAGGTGGAAGATGCAGCTAATTTGCTATACCTGACCAATTTTGAAGTGATTCGTACCTGGCAGGAATTTTGTCTGCCCCTGCCTTTGCCTTTACTGGATTCATTCTTCAATCGATTCTTGGTTCGTTTCCCTCCTTTTTATTGGTTTGCGCTTGCCAATTTTATTCTTGCCCGCCCGCAACCATTATCGCAAAGGAATGTTGAAAAGCCCTTGGTCTCTGTGGTAGTGCCGGCGCGGAATGAGGAAGGGAACATTGCGGACATTTTTCGCCGCACGCCAGAGATGGGAAGCGGTACGGAATTGGTCTTTGTTGAAGGTCATTCACGCGACGACACTTACTCTGAGGTCGAATGCCAGATGGCAGTCCATACTGAAAAGCGCTGCCAACTCATCCGCCAGAGCGGCATCGGTAAGGGCGATGCAGTAAGGACCGGGTTTGAACATGCGCAAGGGGATATTTTGATGATCTTGGATGCAGATCTAACCGTGCCGCCGGAAGACCTGCCGCGATTCTACGAAGCTCTTATCTCGGGGAAAGGGGAGTTTATCAATGGGGTGCGTTTGGTGTACCCGATGGAAAAAGAAGCCATGCAATTTCTCAATTTCTTAGGTAATAAATTCTTCAGCCTGGCGTTTTCCTGGTTGTTGGGACAGCCAGTTGAGGATACTTTGTGTGGTACAAAAGCGTTATGGAAAAAGGATTATGATCTGATTGCCCAGAATCGGTCTTATTTTGGTGAATTTGACCCATTTGGAGATTATGATTTGTTATTTGGTGCAACAAAATTAAATCGAAAAATAATAGATTTGCCTATCCGTTACCGAGAACGCACTTATGGTGAAACAAATATCCAGCGTTGGAAACATGGCTGGCTGTTGTTGAAGATGGTGGCTTCTGCTGCTGGAAAAATAAAGTTTGTGTAAAACGGAGCAAGGATATGGAAAATGAACTTCAAAACCGCGCTAGACATGAGATTGCGCATGGAAAAAAACTTGCTCAAAGTGACCCTGAACAGATCTGGGGATGGGGGACACCGGCTGGCAGACTGCGTGCTCAACGCCGTGCAGATTGGATTATCCAGAATGCAAAATTATCGCCTGGAAAGCATGTTTTAGAAATTGGATGTGGTACGGGTTTATTTACTGAATTGTTTGCCCGCTCAGGAGCCCATATTATAGCAGTGGATATATCTGCGGAACTGCTTGATCTGGCTCGTGCAAAAAACTTGCCTGACGAGAGAGTTGAATTTCTTCAGAAGCGGTTTGAAGATTGTGATTTAGATGGCCCTTTCGACGCAGTGATTGGCTCTTCTGTACTTCATCATCTGGATATTCTACCTGCGTTGGTAAAAATCAAAGAATTGCTTAAACCGGGTGGAATCATGAGTTTTGCAGAACCGAATATGCTTAATCCCATAGTTATGATTATGAAGAATATTTCAATTATAAAACATCTTGTGGGAGATTCTCCTGATGAGACAGCATTTATGCGTTGGATATTTAAGCATTATCTAGAGGATTCTGGATTTTCCCATATTGAAATAGTACCTCGAGATTGGTTATTTCCCTCTACACCAACATGTATAGTAAAACTAGTCCAATGTTTTGAATTAATTTGTGAACGACTTCCTATCGTTCGGGAAATTAGTGGCTCAATCTATATCAAAGCAGAAAGTTGTTAACTCCTCAACCATAATGACAAATTTATTAACTTCTACTACAATTATGGAGAATAGATAACATGGCAAAAGTTAGCTTAATTTATCCACGTGACATGAACTTGAATTTTTTCCCCCTTGGTGTGGGGTATATTGCTTCGTTTCTCAAGAATAGTGGACATTCAGTAAAACTATTAGACGTTAGAGAAGAAGAAATCAGCCAACTTTCAATCCTAAAAGGGGATCCTCCTGATATTGTAGGTTTCAGTATAACAACTCCTCAGGTACCAGTTGCATCTAAAATGATAGAATATGTTAGGAAATTACTTCCCTCCACTTATATAGTTGTTGGTAATATCCATCCTGCTTATTTTAAAGAAACCTACATGAGAGAGTCCAATGTTGATTTTATTGTCCTCGGCGAGGGGGAAGTTACAATGTGTGAACTTTGTGACGCAATAGATGGGAAAAAGCATTTTTCTGAAATCCGAGATCTAATTTATTGTAAAGACGGCAAAGTTATTGTGAATCCGCCGCGCCCTCTAATAGATGACCTTGATGCACTTCCTTTTCCTTTTCGAGAAGGAGTTAACTATGAAACTTATCTTCAACCTCCCGGATTAATTAGAGGGCTTTATACACGACGATGTGCTAACCTGACAACAAGTCGAGGCTGCCCTGGCCAATGTAATTACTGCGGTGTGAATTTTCTGTTTGAAAAAAAGTACAGAAGACGTTCTGTGGAGAATGTATTAGCAGAAATCGATGAATTGGTTGACCGTTATAAAATTGATAGTATCTACTTTATGGATGATACCTTCTTAATGAATTCACGTTGGATATTGGATTTTTGCGAGAAGTTACAAAACCACCCTTATAGGCTTGTATGGTCTTGCTATGGGAGGGTAGATACGGTTAAAAAAGAAATGCTGTTAGCGGCTAAAAAAGCTGGTTGTGTACAAGTGGAGTATGGTATAGAAAGTTGTTCAAATAAAACATTGAAGAGAATGGGAAAGCATGTTCGAGTGGATCAGATCAAGGATACAATTCAAATGACTAAAGATGCAGGTCTTCGCGCTTTGGGTTCCTTTATGGTAGGGTTCCCTGAAGAAAACGAAGAAGACATTCTTGATTCAATGAGATGTAGTAGTGGTCTTGCTCTAGATTTTGTTACCTGTTATTTTACAACCCCATACCCAGGCTCGGATCTGTATGAACAAGCAATCCAAGAACATAGGATTATTGAATCGGATTTTAGTAAGTGGTATGTTCGGAATACTAATATATGGCGAGTCAATTTAAGCATAGGTACTTTAGAACAATATCGGGCAAAATTTTTAAAGCAACATCGTTTACGAAATATTTCTTTTTTCCTCAAAAAACCCATATACGTAATGAATATTCTTATGCTATTTCTGAGAAATATTAAAGCGATTTATCAAGCATCCAAGGATTCGTTTCGAACGCGATCTTGGGATGATTTCGGATTTTATTTTTACGTGTACATGACTAGCGGGCAAGGTGGAAGAAATCGCACTTAAGAGCGTAAATATAAACAGATATATTTTCTATTGAGGAGATTAAGTTGAATAGATTATGCTTATTGCCTTTAGATGAATATATAGGAGTTAATCATGATGATCCGCTTTTTTTATATTACTACCCTCTCGTAGGGAAGTTTTACAGAAAACGGATCGAACTTTGTTTGAATGAACTAAAAGGCGGTCAGCGGGTTTTGGAAATTGGTTTTGGGGCGGGTTTGACGTTCCTTAATTTACAAGAGGAGTATGATGAAATATATGGGCTTGATTTAACATCTGATGTTGAACTCATTGCAGCCATGTTTCGCAAAAGACATATTGAGACTCATTTGCAAAATGGTAACGTGTTAGAGATGCCTTATCCTAATGATTATTTTGACAGCGTTTTGTTGATCTCCATCCTTGAGCACCTTCAACCTAAAGAGCAAGAAACTGCCTTTCAAGAGATCTTCCGTGTGCTTAAGCCGGGCGGGCAAGTTGTATATGGCGTGCCTGTTGAGCGGCCGTTGATGGTACTAGCCTTTCGTTTGTTAGGGTATGATATCCGCAAACTTCATTTTTCCACAGAAAACGATGTGAGCAAAGCAGCCCAGAAAAACTTATCTCTCGATAACAAAATTGAATTAAAAGGCTTGTGGGGGTTGAGCGACCCAATTTACCAAATCTGTCATCTACTGAAAATGAGCGACCAAGTTGCACCGTGAACTACTGGGAAATTTTCTTAAGGGTTTTTGGGTATACTACGATCAATTGTTGGTCGACCACCAAAAACCGAGATTGGAAGAGCGCTTGCGATTGGAGACCGGATTTGACCCCTTGTTCACGATCCAAACGGGATACGAGGAGTTGGGTAAATGGATTACCAAGACCCGGATCAAAAAGGAGAGTATACTGTTGGTTTTGAAATATCCACAGATCCCCTTGCACAATAATTCTGCTGAGTTGGGGGTCAGGCAGCACGTGCGCAAACGAGATGTCAATTTTAGGCTGAGAATCCAGGACGGCGTGCGAGCATGGGATACTATCTCGGGTATTTGACCCTGCCCCGCTTTATTGAGATGATACGATGTTAATTATTAGTGATAAGAGAATTGAGATGTTGTTGGTTTGAGGAAGCTATGTGTGGTATCTGCGGTAAACTCTCCTGGAAAAATCCCCCGGAGCGAGATCTCATTGAACGTATGAATCACAAAATCGCCCATCGCGGCCCAGATGCGGCTGGGATTTTTGTGGATGGATCCATCGGTTTGGGTCACCGCCGCTTGTCTATCATTGACCTGAGCCCAGCCGGAAAGCAGCCCATGTCCGATAGGTCTGGAAATTATTGGATTGTGTTTAACGGTGAAATCTACAATTTTGAAGAACTTCGCCGCGAACTGGTGCAAAAGGGGGCGCGCTTCAACTCTAGGACTGATACTGAAGTGATCCTGGAGGCATACAAACACTGGGGTGTTAAGTGCCTGGAACGGTTTAATGGTATGTTCGCCTTTGCCCTTTGGGATGCGCCAATGCAATGCCTGTTTTTAGCACGCGACCGGTTGGGTAAAAAACCCCTCTTCTACCAACCGCTGGAAGACGGCGGCTTGATCTTCGCCTCGGAGTTGAAAGCCCTTTGTGAGGATGATGCTGTTTCCCGCAAAGTCAATCCCGCTGCCCTCAGTCATTACCTGTCGCTCAATTACACCTTGACTGCTGAGGCGATGTTAGAAGGGGTACAGAAATTACCGGCGGCACACTATCTAGTTGCCGAACGGGGTAAACAACTGTCCTCAGTTTGTTATTGGGATCTGGCTACTCATTTTAAACAAAAGACCCATTTTCGAGACGAAACGGAAGCTGCGGAAGCTCTTCGTGAATTGATAGATGACTCGGTGCGCCTACGCCTGGTCAGTGATGTTCCATTAGGCGCCTTTTTGAGCGGCGGCGTGGACTCATCCACGATTGTAGCCGCGATGTGCCAGGCGCGGCCGGCACAGGATGTTCACTCTTTCAGTGTAGGGTTCAAAGAAAAAAGTTTTAGCGAGTTGGAAGAAGCACGTAAGGTTGCCCATAGTTTAGGCGTATACCACCGTGATCGCTTTGTCCTGCCAGACGCTGCTGAATTGATACCAAAAATGGTTTATTACGCAGATGAGCCATTCGCTGATACTTCGATAATCCCTATGTATCTGCTGGCTGAATTTTCGCGTCAATATGTCACTGTGAGTCTATCTGGTGATGGAGGCGACGAGATTTTTGCGGGGTATGAGACTTATACCGCGGATAGAATCCATCATCTCACGCATTGGCTTCCACAATGGGCTTCTCAGTCACTTTATCACTCTGTCAACCGGTTGTTGCCGGTGAGCTTTGATAAAGTCAGCCAGGATTATAAGGTGCGTCAGTTTTTACAAGGACATAATTATGAAGCGCCGCGTGCTCATTACCATTGGCGGACGATCTTCTCAGAAGAAGAAAAAAAAGCCCTATTGCAATTTCCCTATTGCCAACAAATGCGCGATTCCAACCCATACCAACATTTTTTAGCGTATCATCGCGAAGTTGACGATTGTCATTATCTTGACCAGGGAATGTATGTGGATATCAAGACCTGGTTGGTGGATGATATCCTGGTCAAGGTGGATCGAGCTACCATGGCGCATGCTTTGGAAGCGCGTGCGCCGTTCTTGGATTATCGCTTGGTCGAGTTTGCTGCATCCCTGCCAGTGGATCTGAAAATGAAGGGTTTTCAAAAAAAGTATATGTTAAAAAAGAGCCAGGTTGGACGGCTGCCGAATTTCGTTCTCCAACGGAGCAAGCAAGGCTTCAATGCTCCGGTCAGCCATTGGATAACAACGTCACTGCGTGATAAATACTATCCTATGACCGTATCTGACCAGCAACCCTTCTTCAATCCAAATTTTGTTTCAGGACTGTGGGAAGAACATGAACGCAGGCAGCGGGACAACAGCCTGAAATTACTCGCGATTATGAACTTCCTACTCTGGGCTGAGGAATTTAGAGTTGTTGTTTAGTTTTAACTATCAAAGGTAAAGGAATTAATATTTACAAATGGAGTATAAATCATTGAGCACTGCACAAAAAAAACAAAACGAATGGCATGAGCAATGGACACTTTTTCAAGATAATGAACGTTTCTTGTTTGAGGAATGGATTTTACCTGTAACTTTAGATGATTTCAAGGGAAAATCGGTCCTGGAATGCGGTTGCGGTGGAGGACAGCATACTTCCTTCGTTGCTCCCTTCGCCGCCAGTATTATTGCCGTAGATTTAAATACTACGGACATTGCCCGAGAGCGAAATCGCCAATTTAAAAATGTTCGCTTTGTAGAAGCAGATATTGCCACCATGGACATGCAAGATCAATTTGATATTGTATTTTGTGTGGGTGTTATTCATCATACAGATGATCCTGATCGTACTTTTGAGAATATTTATCGACATTGCAAACCGGGTGGAAAGTTGATCATTTGGACTTACAGTGCGGAAGGAAATGAACTCGTGCGCTGGATGGTAGAGCCTGCCCGTAAATTAATTTTTCGATGGATGTCGCACTCTGTTCTCGTTTTTATGAGTAAAATGATTACATTATCTTTGTATTTAGCAGTGTATACGGTCTATCTGCTCCCATTTATGTCCTTCCTGCCCTATTATGAATACTTCCAGAACTTTCGAAAACTATCTTTTTATCGAAATGTACTGAATGTGTTTGATAAATTAAATGCTCCTCAAATAAAGTTCACAACCCTGGAAAAAGCACACCAGTGGTTTACTCCATCTCATTTTTTGGGGGAGACCATCTCCATCCGTCATTACGCGGGCGTAAGTTACTCTTGCGTTGGAGTTAAAAAATGACCTCACATTTTGGGCTATTCCTTCTATTTCCGCCCCATTGAAACAGGTTACTCTTACCGAAAATGAAGATCATCCTCCTCACCATCAGCCTTGAGCTCGGCGGCTCAGAGCGCAGGGCGATGACCTTAGCGCGCTATTTTAAGCGGCGCGGCGCCGATGTTGAGGTGTGGGGGTTCAGTGGACCTGGCATCATCTCGCAGGTGTGCGCTGAGGAGAATATACCCTGCCGGGTTGTTCCTTTTCAATGGTATCAGGGCACTAGAAAACGCCTTGCCAGCCTGTTTTATTTGCTTAACAGGTTAATAAAGGCAAGGCCTGACATTCTCTTGCCTCATACCCTCATTCCAAATATGGAATGTCCAGCATCTTGCGGATGAAATGGTTCGTTATTATCACTTGGAAAAGAATAAGATCAAGATCATACGGAATGGAGTAGAATTGCCTGAGGCAGTGCATTCTCGTGTCTGGTGGCGTGTAAAACTGGGTCCACCCCAATCGGTATGGGATATTCAGTTTCTCTTCCTGTTTAATGGCCCCCGATTATTTCCGTAGCAAGGTTCAAGATGATCCTGACCAAGACAAAACGAAAGGAACAAGGAAAGTATGCTCAAATTATTTAAACAAATTTATACGGGCTTTAAACCGCTAGAGATCTTGGATATAGAAACTTCTTTACAAGAGGTTACTAATCAGATTAACAGCCTCAAAGAGCAGAACCAATTTATAATTAATCAAATTAAAATCATTAATTCAGCAGTGCGTTACCATCTTTTAGGAAATGACGACTTATCTGAGGTTGATCAAATTCAAACACGGGCCAGCTTTGACTACCAATGGGCAAATTTTTCTCAGGGAGTTGCCATGATGGATGATAAGGATTTTATGGATACCATTCCTCAGCATGTATGCCAGATGACAGACCTTCCCCCTGAATGGTTTTCTGGAAAGCGAATAGTGGACATTGGCTGTGGCGCTGGCCGCTACACTTACGGGCTTCTATCTTTAGGTGCTCAAGTGACAGCTTGTGATCAAAGTTTGTCTGGATTAGAGCAGACCCGCAGACTCTGCAAACCGTTTGTAGAGCGACTCACTTGCAAACAGATAAACTTGCTCACATGGAATGAGGAAGATCAATTCGATATGGCTTTCTGTTTTGGGGTTGTCCATCATACTGGCAACACCTATTTAGCCATTCGGAATGTTGCTCGTAAAATAAAACCGGGCGGTAAACTATTTCTTATGGTTTATGGTTTTCCTGAGAGATTAGAAGAGTACCAAGAGATCAATAATTATGATCATTTGCGGAGTGAGCTAAGGGATCTGTCTTTTGATGAGCGAAAATCCGTTATAACTGAGAAGTACGGTGCACACCTTGGCCATGGATGGTTCGATGCAGTTTCACCGCGTATCAACGATCTCTTGACCTTTTCAGAAATTTGGGAACTACTCACCCGGCAAGGATTCCAGAATATCCGGCGGACTATAGATCATCGCAATCATCACATATCGGCAGAAAAAATATAAATATCAGGAATAGACAACCTATATGTGCGGAATTGCCGGAATCGTTAATTTTGATGGTAGTCCAGCTTCGATAGCAGAGCTAAAGCATATGAACCAATCCATCTCCCATCGCGGTCCAGATGGAGATGGTTTTTTTACAGCATTAAATGTTGGCCTGGCGCATCGTCGCTTGGCGATCATAGACCCTAAAACAGGCCAACAGCCTTTCTATAACGATGATCGAAGTATTGTTCTATCTTACAACGGTGAAATCTATAATTACGTTGAACTTCGCCAAGAACTGGCTTCCCGATTTGAATTCCGCACCCAATCGGATACGGAAGTCGTATTGAGAGCCTATGAGCAGTGGGGTATAGCCAGCCTGGAGCGATTTCGGGGTATGTTTGCTTTTGCGCTATATGATTCGGTGAAGCATCTTCTATACCTGGTGCGCGATCGGGTTGGCATCAAACCTCTATTTTATTATCATATACCACAACGATTGTTATTCAGCTCTGAAATTATCCCTATTCTGAGAGCAGATCATGTTCGACGGGAAATTAACATCGAACAAATTTCAGCGTTTTTCCGTTACCAATACATTCCTTTGCCGGCTTCCATATACAAGGATCTATACAAAGTAAAACCCGGACATTATCTTTTAGTAGATACTCTTTCTGGAAACATTCAAGATCACACCTATTGGGATCTTGCCGTTAATATCCAGCCGCGCTCTGAACAAGATTGGCTAGAAGAATTAAATTATCTGTTAGATGATACTGTGCGTATGTACGTACGTAGTGATGTACCTTTTGGAGCCTTCCTCAGCGGGGGAGTTGATTCAAGTCTAATAGCCGCTCTAATGGCTAAGCATTTGAGCCAGCCAGTGCGTACCTTCACCATTGGCTTCCAGGAAGAAAAACACTCCGAGCTACCCTATGCTGCTCAAGCCAGTCGCGCCATACACAGTGAACATTACGAGAAGGTGGTCTCGCCGCAACTGGCGGAGGAGTTGTTAGCCAGGATGATCGTTCATTTTGGCGAGCCTTTCGGGGATTCTTCATCCATCCCAACCTATTATGTTTCGCAAGTCGCTGCAGAGCAAGTGAAGATGGTCTTATCGGGCGATGGCGGGGATGAACTCTTTGCAGGTTATAATAGTTACCCGGTGACATATCGCGATTACATGCGGCGGAAAACTGAGAAGAAGTTAAGGCAATGGTTGGCAGAGCAATTGCGATGGAAAGCAAAAAAGTTTTTATTAGAAGAGCAAATCGCACCTTATCTACAGGATTATTGTGCTGCGCGACAGACTTTTGGAGAAGAAAACCTGCGTACGTTATTACGCCCGGAGATACCAATACAACCGGCGGGCAGTTTTTCATTTCGCAATCAAACCACCGATCTAGATGCAGTTACCTATTTCCAGGCCCAGGATTTTAAAACATATATGGTGGATGATGTCCTCACCAAAGTAGACCGAATGAGCATGGCAAATTCTCTAGAGGTGCGCGTACCGCTTTTGGATCACAAGGTGGTGGAATTGGCGTTCTCATTACCACTCGATCTCAAGTTGCGTTGGGGGGAAAGGCAAGATGCAGTCATTACGAAATACCTCCTCAAACAAAGTGCAGCACGTTTTTATCCCCTATCTTTCCTTGAACGTCCCAAACAAGGTTTTGGTATTCCCATAGTGGAATGGTGCCAGGGACCCTTGCGACCATTGATCGAAGGGATGCTACGCGATAGCACCAACCCGATTTTCCAGTGGGTGAATTTCGACGAAGTCCAAACGATGTTAAACTGCTTTTACCTAGGAAATCAGAACCTGGTGGCTCGAATTTGGTACGTTCTTATGCTGAGTTTGTGGGAGAAATATGTTCATCGCATGGCTTCGTGAAAAAGAACAAAAACTGGTTGATTTATGGTGTCGTACGGAAGGCACTAACTTCTTTTTTCGCTTAGGATATATCTCCTGGCGCATTGGGCGCGCGATTGTGTTAAGGTCTCCCACTTTGAGTAAACTCACTGCATGGTTGAGTGAAGGAAAACAGAAGATAGTTAACCTATGGCGTCACACACAAGGCTCAAATTTCTTTTATCGCTTTGGATATGTTTCCTGGCGCATTGGGCGCGCGATTGTGTTAAGGCTTATCAACCTGGGTAGAAATATATTAATCAGATATTTTTTTGCCTTGGTTTTTCCTCTGAATGTCTTCCTTTCTATCACCAGAAGGAAGGTAAAATATCCGAATTCCGTGTTGCACATTTCGTATATGGTACATATTCCCTATTACACCACCCGCCTTCTCAGAAGATATGGACTGAAAGCCGATTACCTGGCAGTCGGTGGGCAAAGCTCATGGTGGCGGTTGTATGATTACAACTTTCTATATGATCCGCTTCAACCTTGGCAAGAGTTTAGATTTTTTTGGGACGTGGTCGCGAAATATGAGGTAATCCATGCCCATTTTGGAATTTTCTTGTCTTTCACGAATTCGGCGCGATTGGGGTGGGAACTGCCTTTTTTGAAGTTATTGGGACGAAGGATTGTTGTGCATTACCGCGGCTGTGAAGTACGTGACCCGCTGAAAATTGTGCAAATGCACCCTGATATAAATATCTGCCAGGATTGTGACTATAACCAATCGGTATGCCGGGACGGCAAAGAGCGGGTGAAGCAGGCAAAAAAGTATGGCGATGTGTTTCTGGTGACTACACCTGATATGAAGGACTTTGAGCCAGAAGCTATACAATTTCCCTTTTTTCTACCTGAGATAGACGGACATAAGGTTGAGCACCAAAACCGACGAAAAGGAGATTCTATCAAGATAGTACATGTAACCAACCACCCAGGAATTGAAGGTACAACAGCAATTCAACAAGCGATCGATAATTTGAAAGCTAAAGGATATCCAATTGAGTTTGTTTTTCTCAAAGGCGTAACACCTGAGCGTGTGTTAGAAGAGTACCGTGATGCCGATCTTTCCATCGGGAAGATGAAAATGGGATATTATGCTAACGCACAAGTCGAGAGTATGTACATGGGTATACCAACGATTACGTATGTACGCCCCGAATTTATGACACCGGACTTAGCCGATTCGGGTTTTATCTTTTGCCGCCAGGATGAGTTGGAAGAAACCATGGAATTTTATCTCAATAATCCTGAGTTGCTTGAAGAAAAAAGAGGTAAGGCACAGTCTTCAATCTTACGCCTACACAATAGCGATCGGCTTGTAAGGGAGCTTATGTCAATCTATGGATTTAAAAATGAAATATATGAATGTTTTGCACAAGCTCAATCCAGATAAGCGACCTATACGTGTGCTCCATATTGGAAACCTGGCTAACAATGCATATTACAATGCAAAATATTTACGCTGTGTTGGGGTCAAAGCCGACGTCCTTTGTTACGACAATTATTGGGTGATGTCTTCGCCTGAGTGGGAAGAAGTTGATCTTGATGATCTACCAGAAGACCAAAATTTCCCTAACTGGTGGTCATTGGAACTGAAAGGGTACCAACGCCCACGCTGGTTTGCGCAGGGACCATTTGAGACGTCAGTAAAGTATTTAATGGCAAAACAATCTGGACAATTACAAAAAGCCGATCTTCTTTGGGAACAAATGGAGGCAGAGCGACGGCAAATCTGCGACCCAACGTATACCTGTACGGCACAGAGAGACACAACGGGCGATAGACTAAGTGACCGGAAACAAAGTCGTTTCATTGCTTTTCCTATGCATTTTATTACAAAGATAAAACGCTTATTGCGCCTAGTTTCAAGGAAGCTACATAATGACGCTATATTACTAAAGCCCAATATAAACCCAGCAGAAGAAACGTTGTTGTCTGATTTTGCACGACGTTTTCCAAACCTCTCGGACCGCTTAATACAACAGGATTTACTTCCATTTCAAGATAGAGCTCAATACATCGCGCCGTTACTTAAGCAATATGACATTATTCAGGGATATGCCATTGACCCACTTTATCCTATGCTGGCAAATTTTCATCCTTACGTGGCTTTTGAACATGGCACATTACGAGACGCGCCAGAAGCGAGCTGGGATTTCAAAGTACCATTCTACAATAACGCACTGGGGCGCATCACAGCTTTGAGTTATGCTATGGCGGATCATGTCTTTATCACCAATGCTGACTGCCTTTCCAGCGCGCAACGTTTGGGCTTGACCCACTACGAGGCAATACCCCATCCTGTCACGGAGGAAAATGATTTCTTTCCCAACGATCGATATAGGGATGAAATCCGCGCGGAAGTTGTGGCGCAGATCGTTCTCTTCTGCCCTATTCGACACAATTGGGCAGATAAAGGGGTAGGCCGTTACATCCGCATTCTGCCGCAACTGCGCACCAGGCTTGGAGATAGCTTTAAATTGTGTTTCACCCCCTGGGGGCAAGAGATAGAAAGGAGTAAAGAGTTGATCTCCGCTCTTGGGTGTCAGGATCTAGTGCGATGGGTTGGTCCCTTTGGTAAGGTGCGTTTTGCACACTGGATGGCAAGCGCAGATGTGGTCTTGGACCAGGTAATGTACCCATCTTTTAGCGGTATCACGCCACGCGCCCTGGCTTGCGGTACGCCCGTTATTGCATATTACGAGCAGAAAGCGAATTCCTGGATGTTTGATGAACCTGCACCTGTCCTGACAGCCCAATCTGAAGCCGAGATCCTTACTAATATAGATAAGGCAATTACTCCAGGCTTTCGTGAGCAATATTGTCAAACTGCCAGAGCCTGGTTTCTAAAGCATCACAGTTCTGAGCGGGTTACAAAGCAACTCTTAACCGTTTACCAATCACTTTTGGCAGAAAATTAACTTATCATTCCTCAAAGAAGGCATACTCCCTGATAGTATATTTATCTATGGAATATCAAAACACAAAAGATCGCCTTCATAACAACCCATATTCTACCCCTCTGGTCAGGGGCATGAGAAGGGAGGTTTGGAAAGCGAAGCGGGATTTACCCGGCGCAATTTCATGGTACTCATTTTCCAGGTGGATACTTTTGATGTTTAGTTCGGTTTAGGAAATGTTATGTTGAATTATCTTTCAAAGAAAGCATTAAATTTTAAAACAAAAATCGGTTATATTCAAAATATTCTGTATGTGTATTTGTCGACAATCGTCAGGTTTACACGCGCCCGTTTCTTCTCACCCCCAAAGACAAAGTTTCATGGCAATAAAATTCTAATGCTTACGATCAGCCAAATAGATGTTGACCCTCGTATCCACAAAATGGCTCATGGTTTGGCTAAGGCTGGTTTCGGTGTAGATGTCATGTGCTACTCCGAAAATATGAATACGCCGGGGGTTATAATTGAAGAGGTCTCCGTTGGTTTTCGTTTGATGCGGGTACCTAGAAAAGGGCTATTTACGCGATCATTTAACTGGATCATTAATTTAATGATCCAACCAGAATTCTACGAAGCGGGATCAAAAACAAAATATGACTATGTCCATGTGAATGATTTAACTACTTTACTGACTGGCTGGATGTTAGCTCGTATCCACAGTACACCGTTAATCTACGACGCTCACGAAATGTGGTCGGAAAATGTGGAATGGGATGGCAAAGCCTACGTATCTATGTCAGAGCGGACACGTAAGGTGGTTTATTATCTTGAGAAATTTTTAGTGGCTTATGTTGATATAATCATATCGGTCAGTCAGTCTATTGTTGATGAATTTGAGCGCCGTTACCATCTGGTCAAGAAGCCGCTTTTAATTGCGAATTTCCCTTCTCTGACGCTACTGGATACAATGGATGCGGGTGCATCGTCTATTCGAGAGATTTGTAGTCTTACAGATAAGCATTTCATTACCATATACCTTGGTGCTGTAAACGAACTTCGGAACATCGAAAATGCCATCATAGCTCATCGGTTTTTGCCAGAGCATTGTGTATTTGTCATCCGTGGTATATCTGTCGAATATTTTCAAAAAAAATATGAAACAATGGCAGAAGAAATGGGAATAGGTCATCGAATATTTTGTGTCCCCCAGGTAGAGAGAGAAAAAATTTTATCTGGAATGATTGGGTCGGATTGTGGTTATCTCATGAGCCCTAATATGTGTAAAAATTTTTACTGGTCCTATCCAAACAAATTTTTTGAATATATGTTGGCTGGCCTGCCAGTCCTGGCCTCAAATTTTCCGGATGTGTCTGCTCATATCGAGAAGGAAAGATGTGGTATGGTGTGTGACCCCAATTCACCTGAAGAGATAGCTTCTGCTATTTTGTGGTTGTATGAACATCCAGATGAAGCTCGAGCTATGGGTGAACGCGGACGAGTGGGAGTCTTAAGTAAATACAACTGGGAGGCGGCTATTGTCAAGCTTATAGAAGCTTATGAAAGACTCTAGTTTGTTATTCAATCTGAGTGGACGACTAAAACCTTTGATTCAAAAGCTGTGGCAACGCTTGAAGTCTTTGCTTCACCTTATTTTGTATCGCTTCCCTCTTAAAATATTTCCTTTTTGGATTACCCTTGCACTTTACCCTTTCTTTTGCGCGTATTCCTGGTCACGTATTATTTTTCGAGAGATGTTAAAATTAAAACCGGCAATACTTTGGGCACCTACACCTATTTTAACTATACAAGAAAGTTCAAAGTTACTTCGCAAATTGGGTTACCCAAGCACAACATTAGTTTATACGACTTATAAAATAAGCAGTGAGTTTGATATCAATCTAAAGTCGTTAATCAATAATCCTATTATTGGACCTTGGTTGCCAAACGCTCTTTTTTTATGGGCATTGCTAAAGTTTGATATTTTCCACTTTTTCTATGATGGCGGTTTATGGTCGTCGTCTGGAATGAAGGTAGTTCCTGCCGCTAAATGGCTGGAATTACCCTTATTGCGCCTGGCTGGTAAGCGTATCATCGCCTCGGCTTATGGAGGAGATGTCAGGACAAGGGCTGCCAATGAGAAATGGTACCCGGATCAAAAAGTAGACTGCTGTATGGAATGTCCTGAACCAGGTAAATATGATATATGCGATGATGCTACAGGGAATATCAATACTATGTATTATCGGGATTGGTGCAATGTGCTACTCGCTATGGGGGATATGCATGATTATGTTTTCGATAGCCGGATGGATTTTAATTATTGGCCAATTGATGTAAAGAAAATATCCTATGTGGGTGTTCAACCTCACCTTGGACCATTACGCATTGTTCATGCTCCCAGCAGTGCCCGTTTTTTTAAAGGGACCAGGTTTGTAGAGGGTGCGGTGAACTCATTACAAGCCAAAGGGTATGATATCCAATTGGTGATGGTTGAAGGGGTATCCAATGCAGAGGCCAAGCGGATGTATGCGGAGGCAGATATCATTATCGCCCAGTGCCTGATTGGTTGGATCGGTTACACAGAGATCGAAGGGATGGCTGCCGGTAAACCGGTGATTGGCTATATACGTAACCCAGCTTATCTTACCCATTCCCCCGGATGCCCTTTAATTAGCGCCCACGCAGATATTCTTGAGCAGGAGTTAGAAAAATTGGTCAAGGATGCTGATCTGCGCCGGGTTCTTGGACAGCGTGGGCGTGAATACGTGGAACGTTACTGGTCTTACGAAGCTCTGGCGCCCCATTACGATCGGCTGCATAGCGATGTATGGAGGCACAATCATTTATTGCGTACTTTACACAAAAAATGGGATGATTTTTTCATCGGAGAAATGCGTTATCAGGTTGGAAAGCCTTTGCAAGGTCCCCAATTAGGTGAATGGGTCATATATTCTGACCCTGATCGAAATCTCCGCTATATAAAGAGCGGAGTATATGGTCAACCCCCCTTCGATTATGCTGGGCTACCTCGCATGTTTTACAATGGTACCTACGTTGAACATCCTGGGGTGGTTGGATTATATGCAATGAATGAATATCACCTCATGCTGGCTGAACCAGGCATTTCTGATCATAAAACCCGTTTTCTCAACGCAGCGACCTGGCTGCATGATCACTTGAAGGTAGATGCATTCGGGGTTGGGCGTTGGTTCTACCCATTCGAAGCCATGGGGCGACAGATGAACGTCCCCTGGGTTTCGTGTTTCTCGCAAAGTATTGGTCTATCTATGGTGTTACGAGCAGAGCAAGTCGCGCCTGGTAACGGTTTCTTAGAAGCAGCAAAAGCCGCAGTGGAGCTTTTTCGCATACCGGTGAAAGACGGTGGTGTGCTTTGGGAGGAGAATGGACAAATCTTTTTAGAAGAGTACCCGGAACCTGATAGCGCCCATGTGCTTAATAGCTGGATCACAGGCATATTTGGCCTGCATGAATATTATCGGGTTACAGGCGAAGAATGGACAAGAGAATTGTTTAACCGATGCCTTCATACGCTCAAGCAAATGTTACCACAATATGTCACCCCGAAAGGCCTGCGCAATGATCTTCGTACCGATATTGTAGTCAATGCCAATTATTTCTATTTCATCATTCAACAAATGTACGCCCTCTATCAGATAACCGGCGATCGCTTCTTCCTCGGTTATGGACAACGGTGGAAGAAATGGATGTACTACCAGAAGTTGAAATCTTTCCTATCTGGTAATGATCCGCTTTGATCTCATTCCCCCCCCTTTGTTCATAAAAATGAGAAGTCCCTTGAGATTTAAATAATGTTGCGAATATTACATGGACCTGCTAATGTTGGTAACCAACCCTGGATACTTTCTCGACATGAACGCATTCTAGGGGCACGCAGCAATTTGGTTGTGAACTACAATACCTGGCTGAATTATCCCGTTGACTGTTGTTTAAGCGAATACCAGAATAAAACAACATGTACGATCCTACGACGAGCATGGTTTGCATTGACAGCCCCGTTTCTATATGATGTGCTGCATTTCTATTTTGGTCGATCTTTCTTCTGCTGGGATGATTATGGACCCCCGAACCATTTTTGGTACGCTGATCTAAAACTGGCTAAACGGTTAGGGAAAAAGGTGTTTATGACCTTTCAGGGCTGTGATGCCCGGCAGAGCGATCTCTCTGAAGCTCGTAATGAAATCACTATGTGTCGAGAGGGGTTTTGCCAATCACGGCCTGTCTGTCGTGCCCAACTAGATTCCCAACGGCGGGAGGTGATTAGCCGAATTGTGCCACTGGCAGACAGGGTATTTGTTCTGAATCCTGAGTTGGTTCACCATGTACCACAGGCTGTTTTTATGCCTTACGCCAGTGTGGATATTGAATCATTTTCTCCGGTTTGGCCTAAAACAGAGGGGCCAATCACTATCTTACATGCACCATCCAACCAAGGTATCAAGGGTACTCCCATGATCATCAATGCTGTCAACCGGCTAAAGCAACGATGGCCCATAGAGTTTATATTGGTAGAAAATATGACTTACGACAAAGCTATTCAATTGTACCAACAGGCGGATTTGGTAATCGATCAGACTCTGTCAGGCTGGTATGGCGGGGTTGCAGTAGAGGCAATGGCCATGGGCAAACCAGTGGCGTGTTATCTAAGGGAGCAGGACTTTGATTGCCTGCCGGGAGCGATGCGGGCGGAGTTACCCTTGCTTAACCTGACGCCAGCGACTATCGAAACTGATCTAGAATCTATAATTAAGCGTCGTGCCGAATGGCCGGAGTGGGGGCGGCGGGCGCGAGATTATGTCTTGCGCTGGCATAATCCGAGTATAATCGCAGATGCAATGTTAAAGGCTTATCAGGATCCATTATCTAAATTTTGCTTATCGGTGGAGTGATCTAAGATGTGTGGTTTTGCAGGTGTCGTTGGTATAAAACCCAACCTGGAAATGCTTAAAGCAATGGCTGATGTTATCCGTCATCGCGGGCCGGATGATGAAGGTTATTTTCTGGATGGAAACGCGGGTTTGGCATTTAGGAGGCTTTCTATTGTTGATCTTGAAACCGGCCAGCAACCCATGGGAAATGAAGACGGGCGCATACAATTAGTTTTTAATGGTGAAATCTATGACCATCATTTACTGCGCGCCACACTACACCGCTGTGGCCATGTTTTTTCTACTGATCATGCTGATACCGAGGTTCTTGTTCACGGCTGGGAAGAATGGGGAACAGATCTATTTCAAAAATTAAATGGTATGATGGCGGTTGCGATTTGGGATCGGGTTGAACAACGTTTGGTATTAGCTCGCGACCGTTACGGTATCAAACCGCTATATTACGCGCCTCTTCCTAATAATGGATTGGTTTTTGCCTCGGAGATCAAAGCCATTCATGCTTCGGGTTTAGTGCCTAGAGAACCTTCACCAGAAGGTATCTACGAATATTTCGCTTTTCAAAACATTTGGCGCGAGCAGACAATGTTCAAGAGTATCTACCAATTAGATCCTGGTGTATGGCTAACATGGCAGGATGGTAAACTCACCCGTTCACGTTATTGGGATATCACTTTTCCTCGTTCTAGGAGAGGTTCTTTGCAAACTCTAGCGGAGGAGCATCGCGAGATCCTCGGGCGGGTTATTCGCCGCCAGGTTGCCGCGGACGTGCCTATCTCAAGCTATTTGTCCGGCGGTATCGATTCCACAGCTATCACGGTCGCCGCGTATCAGGTAGACCCCAGTGTAAACGCTTATAGTTGTATCTTTGATCTTGGTAATGTTGGCGAAGATGCCTTTGTGGATGAACGAGAATTCTCCAGGTTGGTTGCTAAAACATATCAACTTAGAAGGGTGGAACACATTCTACCGCAAGACAGCCTGATCCAATGTCTGGATGATTATGTCTGGGCGCTAGAAGACTTACGTATGGGAATGGGCTATCCTGTATATCTGATTGCCCAGCGTGTAGCACAGGATGTTAAGGTAGTGCTTTCGGGTACAGGTGGAGATGAATTTCATGCCGGTTATGTTGGACGTTACCAATCAGTTGGCTTACAGGGTCTGTCTGCTCCTATTACTCCAAAATTATGGGATTTCCTGCGCAAATGGGTAACGAAACAAAATTATCAATCTGACACCGCTATCGCCGGTAAACCTGAACTTATATACCGCGGGATATTAAATTTTCTTGTCAAACCAGCTCAAGCGAAGGAAGTCTTGACCCCACAGTTCTTACATAGCGCAAATGGTTACGATCCAGACCAGGTAATGACAGATTTTCTCAACCGTTGCCCAAGCTCAGATTGGCGCGATCGGGTCATGTATGGGGATGCCAAAACATATCTGGCAGGATTGCTGGTCTTGGAAGATAAGGTATCTATGGCGCATTCGCTCGAAACCCGCGTACCATTGTTGGATAACGAGCTAGTGGACTTCGTACTGGATGTTCCCTTTGAACTCTTGTGGAAGGATGAAGTTGGCAAGGTATTATTCCGAGAATCTGTACGACCTTGGGTGCCAGAGGTCATCTATCACAAAACCAAGATGGGTTTTGGCCCGCCCGATGCTTCCTGGTATCGCGGGCGTCTGCGCCCGTGGATCGAAAGCATGTTGACTGAAAAGCACATAAAAGAACAAGGAATATTCCAGCCAAAGTTTGTCCGTACAGTTCTAAATGAACACTTTACTGGACAACGAAATTGGGCTTATATGATCTGGTCGTTGCTCAATTTTGAGGCGTGGAGTCGGAAGTTTGGATTTCTTGAGATTATATAAAGTAGGGAATAAATTTTAGAAAAGAGGGTCATGATTTTATGTTTGAATCCATTGTGAAACATCTCATTTGCCCGGATACCAATGCTGATTTGAAATTGAATGTCTATGAATACGATGGTATTGAGATCATTGAGGGGGAGTTAGTTAGTGTTAAAGACAATAACGTACGTTATCCGATACATGCGGGCATTCCGCGTTTTTTGCAGATTGAAAATTTACACCAAGAACAGCGCGACACAGTGGAGGCTTTTGCTACCAAATGGTCAAAGATACCTGGCTATGCCTTCGAAGAAACGACTAAAGTTAATCGCGAGCGTTGGTATTTTCAACGTTTTGGGTTTCCGAATGGTGACCGAGAATTAAAATATTTCTTGAAGGGGGCTAATTATATTCTAGAAGCTGGAACCGGTACAGGTGTAGATACAGATCTCTTATTACGCAATTTCGATGGTCTATTATTTGGGATTGATATTAGCAGCGCCATTGATATCGCTTACGAACGCTTTCGGAACGACAAAAGAGTTGTCCTCTTACAAGCTGATATCGGCCGATTGCCTTTCCGCCCTGGCTTTTTTGATGTTATTTCATGTGACCAGGTCTTACACCATACACCAAACCCCCCTGAATATTTTCAGCGATTAACCAACCTATTGGCCGATTCAGGACGCTTGTTAATGTATGTATATAGCGTAAAAGGACCATTACGTGAATATGCTGATGATCACTTGCGCGGGAGCATGACCCAGGTACCGTTAGAAGATTGCATCGCTTTCTCGGAAAAAATGGCGCGTTTGGGGCGGAATCTTAGCCGCTTACAAGCCTTGGTTGAAGTAGAGGATGATATACCGGAGCTTAGTATCCGGGCTGGTTCTTATGATGTTCAACGCTTGATCTATGATCATATTCTAAAGTGCTTTTGGAATGAAGCGTATGACTTTGATACCAACGCAATGATCAATTTTGATTGGTACCGCCCCAAGCACGCATTTCGATACACAGAACCGGAAGTCCGTGTGTGGGTTGAGAAGGCGGGGTTACACATCCAGCATTTGGATATTTGCCCTAGCGGCATCAGTTTAATTATGAGGAAGTGACAGTGGATGACGAGATATATTTCGATAAGAATAGATAGTTGCACATAAGGAGCATGGTACAATGAAGCAGAAGATTCTGGTTATTGGGGCTACTGGATTTATTGGACAACATACGATCAGAAAGCTCCTGGACGCTGATCATACGATTTACGCTACACACTTGCCCGATGAATCCCTGCCGTCAAAGCCAGGTACAACCTGGATACCCTGCGATTTGGCTAGTACGGATATAACCAAGAATTGGCCGGAAGATATCGAGAGCGTAATTTATCTTGCCCAGTCACAAACCTGGCGTTCATTTCCAGATGGCGCAGTTAACACTTACAAAGTCAATGTTGAGGCGGTTTTCCAGGCGGTTGAATATTCCAGGAAGATTGGAGTGCATCGGTTTATCTATACTTCCACCGGGAGTTTATATGGCCAGAAAATAAAACCGGCTGACGAAGGTGATCTGATCAATCTCTCCAACCTTGACAGGTTTTACGATACCACGAAACTAGCAGCCGAATTGTTGCTTGGCCCTTATTCTGTATTCTTCCCAGTAATTATCATGCGTCTATTCATGCCCTATGGGCGAGGGTTGCATCCAGATATGTTGTTATCACAGCTTGTCCAACGTGTGCGAAGTGGAACCCCCATCTTTTTACATGGAAATGATGGAATGAGCACAAACCCAGTGGCTATTGCTGACGTTGTTGAGGTTCTTGAGCGTTGCTTGAGTTTGAAGAAATCAGCAATGTTCAATGTCGCCGGACCAGAAATACTAACTTTGAGACAAATTGGAGAGCAAATTGGCCACGTATTGGGTAAAGAGGTTTTTTTTGAAGTTGATCCTCTGTGCACACCTCCTGTGATTGTTGGTAAAAACGATTTAATACAGTCAGTATTAGGATGGAGACCACAGACCAAATTAGAAACAGGTTTGCGGTCTTGGTTAATTAATCCAAACGGTAGCTGATGTAATGAAATATCATCATCCATTACGTATCCTTCATTGCCCTGATGTGATAGGTGGTAATCCTGTGACCCTAGCCCGATTTGAACGTAAACTGGGTCTTGATAGTAGTAGTATTGTATTTTATCCAAACAAGTTTGGGTATAAGCCAGATAAGATACTAGGGCACGTAGGAGATTCACCTTTGATAAGAGAGATCAGACGTTGGCAGTTATTATGGAAAGCTCTCAGAGATTTTGACGTCATTCATTTTAATTTTGGCGATTCGATTCTATCTACTCGAATTTATTCAACCGATCCTGTTTTGAATAGCAGTCTATCTAAAAGAATTTATATCCTAATTGCTAATCTTTATAAACTGATTTTAGGTAATCGAGATTTACCATTGTTAAAAAACGCTGGGAAAGGGATTGTAGTGACCTATCAAGGAGATGATGCCCGTCAGGGTGATTATTGCCTGGAACATTTTGATATCTGCTGCGCCAAAGAAACACCACCTGGATACTATTCTCCAGACACAGATTCTGATAAACGAAAGAGAATATCAATTTTTGATAAGTATGCAGATAAGATTTATGCGCTAAACCCTGACCTTCTTAATATACTACCGTCCCGAGCAGAATTTTTACCATATACCCATATTGAATTAAGTGACTGGAGCCCTAAAAGCACAACTACCTACTCTGTTCATAACAAAGTTCCGATAGTTATTCATGCACCAAGCAATCGAGGAGTCAAAGGGACAAGATATATACTGGATGCAGTATCACGGTTAAAAGCTGAGGGGGTTCAGTTTGAATTTCAAATAATTGAAGGGATAGGCCAGGTTGAAGCGCGTAGGTTCTATGAACAAGCCGATTTGTTAATTGACCAGTTGTTAGTTGGTTGGTATGGAGGAGTGGCAGTTGAATTAATGGCATTAGGGAAACCGGTGATATGCTATTTGCGTCGGGATGATTTGAAGTTTATTCAAGCTGAAATGATGCAGGATTTACCTATAATCGATGCATCTCCAGAGACAATTTATACAGTGATGAAAGAGTATTTGACGGTGCGGAAAGAGGAGCTTGTAGAAATTGGTCGTCGCGGTCGAGTTTATGTAGAAAAATGGCATGACCCATATAAAATCGCGGTTAGATTGAAAAGCGAATATGAATCTATTATGTCTCAAAAAGGGAGATTCTAAATTCGAAGAAGATCATGTGTGGAATTTTTGGCGTTTATCAAAACGAGAAAGCTCGAAAAATCAACATTACCCAATTAGAACAAGCGACCAACACACTCCGTCAACGCGGCCCTGACGATGAGGGTTATTTACTCTGTAATATGTGCCAAAAAAGGGTAGTCTCATGTGGGGGTAAAGATACTGACCTAAGGTTGGGCTTACCTAATCTCATGAGCTTTGTTGAAGAACCTTTTGATCTTGCTTTTGGCTTTCATCGTCTTTCTATTATCGATCTCTCACCAAGCGGGCACCAACCCATGGTTAGTGCCGACGGACGGTATTGGATTATCTGCAATGGAGAAATTTATAACTATTTAGAATTACGCCAGGAGTTGCAGGCACTGGGATATATCTTTTCTTCGGCCACAGATACTGAGGTCTTGTTAGCAGCTTATCGAGAATGGAAAACACAGGTTTTAACAAGACTGGAAGGCATGTTTGCATTCGCTGTGCTTGATTTAGAAGACAGGTCAATCTTTTTAGCGCGAGATATTTTTGGAATTAAACCACTCTATTTCGCTTATAACCAAGGGCGGTTTGCCTTTGCTTCTGAAATCAAGGCGCTATTAGAATTGCCTTGGGTAAATCGCCAGGTAGAGCCAGAAACGCTTTATCATTATATACGTGATGGGGTCTTGGATTATAGCCCCAAAACCTTTTTCTCTGCTATTAAGCGTCTGCCACCAGCTCATTATTTACGGATATCTTTAGATGCACCCGGTCAAATTGAACCAACGCGATATTGGGATGTGGATTTGAACCTTATATCGGGCATTTCCCAAGATGAAGCTGCCTGGCAACTGCGAGAAGTGTTTCTTGAAAATGTTCGTATGCACCTGCGCAGCGATGTTCCGGTTGGCGCAGCCCTCTCAGGAGGAATTGACTCGTCTTCTATCGTGACAGCCATGCGCATCATCCAAGGCCAGGGCGCTCAGATACCTACATTTACCTATATTGCTGATGATCCTGTGCTTAACGAAGAGCATTGGGTTGAGATCGCAAGCAAAACGGCATCAGCAATGATGTACAAAGTTACCTTAGATTCACGGGAATTTATTGAAGATATTCAGAAATTGATATATACACAGGACGAACCTTTTGCCAGCTCGAGTATCTATGCCCAGAGTCGGGTATTTGGTTTGGCTCATGAGACAGGCATTAAAGTAATGTTAAGTGGCCAAGGGGCAGATGAGTTGTTTGGTGGGTACTATTCCCATTTTCCATACCGGTTATTTTCTTTGTTATCTCAAGGCCAGTGGATACAAGCTAGAAAGTTTATTCAACAAATATGCCGGTCACCCGCTAAGCGGCAAGCATTATTTGTTCCGGAGATATTGTTTAGCCTGCTACCCGGTTTTTGGGGGACTGTAAAAAAAACTTATAAGAAAAAGATTATTCATTGTGTAAATGATGAATGGTTTTCTGAGCGGGCAGTGCAATCAGGCATTCCGAAAAATATTGTCTGGGGTGGCCTACGGAAAAAGCTTTTAAATGATTTCGAATTTGGTTTACCAGCCCTGTTGCGTTATGAAGACCATAATTCGATGGCTTATTCCATCGAGAGTAGGGTACCCTTCCTGACCATGAAGATGGTAAATTTTATGTTTTCATTACCTGAGGAATACCTTATTGCCTCAGATGGGACCACCAAAGCAATCTTTCGTCACGCAATGGAAAATATTTGTCCAGCGGGGATATTAGAGCGTAAGGATAAGATTGGTTTTGCACCTCCAGAAAGGAATTGGTTATTTTTTCAGAAAGGATGGGTTGAGCGTGTTATAAGCGATGGGATGGCTGCCTCTATTCCGATCCTGAAAATGGAGTTGGTCAAGAAGGAATGGGATGACATTCTTCGTGGAGAAAAGGGTTATCACCCTGGTATTTGGCGCTGGCTCAATATTTTTCTGTGGACCGAGCGATTTGATGTACAATACAGATGAATACCCGATCTTAAAAATTGCTTTGTTATATAGTTGCGGTCTATGGTATTGATTTATTCTTTGAAAATACGGATAATACGAAAGGGTAAAAAATTAAAACAATGGATTTGTCAAACAAGCGTATCATGGTTATCGGGGGTGCAGGGTTGGTTGGGTCACATATCGTGGATCAGTTGATCCAAGAACCAGTCTCTGAGATTATCGTATATGATAATTTTGTCCGGGGTACAGATTCCAACTTGAAGAAAGCGATGGAAAGTTCTAAAGTTCGGGTAGTACAAGCATCTATGACAGATAGAGAAACGCTAAATCGCGAGCTAAGAGGGATTGATGGGGTTTTCTTGCTTGCCTCGCTTTGGCTGGGTGAATGTGTTAATGACCCGCGTAGTGCATGGGAAGTGAATGTGATGGGAACCTGGAATGTTGTAGAAGCGTGTCAAGACCTGGAGGTTAAACGGGTTGTGTATTCCTCCTCCGCTTCAGTTTATGGCAATGCTTTATTTACACCTATGACCGAAGATCACCCGTTTAATAACCGCACCACTTATGGCGCGACCAAAATTGCTATTGAACAAATGTTTCGTTCCATCTATGAGCAGAATAAGCTTCCTTACATCGGTTATCGATACATGAATATCTATGGACCGCGCATGGATTATGAAGGTACTTATGTGAGTGTGATCATGAAAGTCTTGGATCGCATTTTTGCTAATCAAACCCCCTTAATTTATGGGGACGGGAAGCAAGTTTACGATTTTATCTATGTTGAAGATGTCGCTGAAGCAAATATTTTGGGGATGAAGGCAGATTGTACTGATGAGTTTTTTAATATTGGTGCAGGCGTAGGTACATCCATCAATGAATTAGTGGACATGCTCCTTGAGCTGACTGGTTCGCCATTAAAACCAGAATATCGACCCCAGGAACAAAGTTTTGTAACTCATCGCATAGGTAGTACGGAAAAAGCGGAAAGGATGCTCGGGTTTAAAGCAAAGACTTCTTTAATTGAGGGATTGCGACGAGTAGTCGAGTGGCGGAAAAGTCAGTTATAGATAACCCGTTGAAGATACTGGTCACGGGGGCGTCAGGATATATTGGTCAACATGTCTGTATGGTACTGACCAATATGGGGTTGCATATCCGTGGCCTAAGTAGATCTCCCTGCCCGGCATCCTTCCAAAATATTGAATGGATCCAGGGGGATATTATTGACCCTCAAACAATGAAAATGGCTGTATTAGGGTGCCAATGTGTTATTCACCTGGCTTGCTTATCCGAGGTCGCATGTCAAAAGGACCCGAAACTTGCTTTCCAGGTGAATACCATTGGTACCCTTAATGTGTTAGAAGCAGCCCGCCAAATAGGAGTAGATAAATTTATATTTACGTCTAGTGGCCAGGTCTATGGGGAGCAATCCAGGTTACCAAATCGAGAATCTGATCTTCCTAGACCTATCTCATTGTATGCTGCCAGTAAATTATGTGGTGAAATTTTGTGTCAGTCATATATTCAAACTTTTAATTTACAGGTGATCGTCCTACGCCTCTTTAATGTATATGGTCCTTCGATTGATAGAACACCACGACATACAGTCGAGACAATCTTTTGGGAATTAATTTCACAAGGGCAGCCTCCACAAATATTAGCCCATCCACAAAGCGGGCGGGATTTCATCCATATTCATGATGTCATCCGTTCAATCCAACTTGCTTTAGTGACTCCTATCTTGAATGGTACAACCAATATAATCAATGTCGGTACTGGGATGTTAACGACCTTGATAGATTTGGTATATATCGAAGCATCTCTATTCAACCGAACGGACCTTAAGCCCACCATTGTCGAAACCAACCAAAAGCCTATCTGTTTCCAGGCTGACCCTCGACGCGCGTGGGAACTTTTAAAATTCAAAGCGAATATACCTTTAGAAAAAGGATTACTTAGCCTCACGGAATAAAGGTACGCAGCCATTGTTCAAAGCATAGTAGGGACCAGATCAAAAGACGGCGATTCTGATGTCCTTCAATGTGTTCAGTAACTAAGTTTGTTATAGCGTCATAATCTAAATAATTGTAAATGTGCGCTTGTTTTTTCAAGATTTCTCGGCGTACAAAATCGATGCTTTCACCTTTAAACCAGCTTGCATCCGGGGCCGAAAAGCCTTGCTTCTCAGCTTCAATGATTTCTATAGGCACATATTTGCCCATAACTTGGCGTAAAAGCAATTTACCATCTTTGGTCTTTTGAAAGTATTTGTCCCTTTTATTAGCTGGCTCATTTTCGTCAACTTTATATATCTCACCTATATTCGCAAGCTTAAGCTTTACTGGCAAACGCATGGCAAAATCAACCAGATCGTTATCCAGGAAAGGAACTCGTGTTTCCAGGCTGTGAGCCATGCTCAATTTGTCTTCCACTAATAACAACCCATGCAGAAAGGTTTTAGCTTCAAAGTACATAGAATGATTAATATAGTCTTCTGTACTACCAGGGGTTTGAGTGTTGTTAGTAAACACGCCGCGGAAGATATCGCGCGTACAGACATGGTCTACCTCAGACCAGATCGGCTTAAACACTTGCTGGATCATCTTATTGGGGATCAGACGCTGCCAGTAAGCATAATACTTATCAATATAATCCTCGAAATTATTACTCCCCACCACTCGATAATACCGCCAGGGATAACCGCCAAACAACTCATCACCACCCCCTCCGGACAACACAACTTTGACGAACTTACTTGCCAAACTAGCAACATAGAAATTTGGGTAACACTGCCCAACTCGGAGATCTTCCAAGTGCCAGATCAACTTTGCCAGGATGCGTTCCATATCACCGGCCTTTAAAACCATTTCGTAGTGTTCTGTTTTAAATAAATAGGACATATCTTCGGCTTTCTGACGTTCGTCATAACCGAGTTCTATCCCAGAAGCTGAGTGCAAGTCGAATCCACAAGTAAAAGTTTTAAGATATGGTAACTGGGTGGCAGCTAGGGATGTAATTGTGCCAGAATCCATACCACCACTCAAATACGATCCCACATCTACATCACTGACTAGTTGTCGGTTTACCGATTGGCGCAGCAGATGATCTAATTCCTCTGCATATTCGTTTATGTCTTTGTGTTGGTTTGGCTCAATAAAATGATAATCCCAATAACGACAGGGTTGATTAATATGAGTGGTTCCAAGGGTTACACGCAAGAAACTTCCTGCCGGTAGTAATCGTATCCCTGTAAATAAGGTATGGTCAGTAAATATATTTTGAAAAGTAAAATACTCTAATAGTGCTTCTAAATCTGGCTCTGCTTTACATGATGGGTGTGCGAGTAACGCTTTTATTTCGGAACCGAACAGAAACACATTACCATCTTGGGTGTAATAGAGGGGTTTGATGCCATAACGATCACGCGCTAAAAATAGCTCCTGACGGTTGCGATCCCATATGGCGAAAGCGAATAGACCATTCAAACGGTTTAAAACTTTTTCACCCCAAGCAGCATATGCATACAGTAAAACTTCACTATCAGTACGGGAGCGAAAATGATACCCTAGTGTTTCTAGTTCTGCACGTAATTCCTGGAAATTATAAATTTCGCCGTTATAAGAAAGAATATATAACCCATCAGGGGTCATCATAGGTTGATGACCTGCAGGTGAAAGATCAATGATAGCTAAACGTCGATGTCCTAATCCTATGAAACCATCTGTATAAAAACCCTCTCCATCGGGTCCACGATGGGCAATTGAATTGGTCATTTTACGGAGCAGAACAGGTGAAACAGGTTCTCCATTTAAATTGAAAATACCAGTAATACCACACATAGATAAATAGTCCCCGACCTGATTTAAGAATAATATAATTGTACCGCAACTTACTGACCTCTGCTCTGGAATCGGTAATGTATCTTTCCTTCATGGAATTCACTGGTACAAATCGGTGGGAGAACATCACTACATACTTTACGTTGCCAGAGTGTTAGTGGGAGAAAAGTTGTAGGTTGGGTTGAGCGCTCTTTGTCGCACTCTATCCCCTCCCGAAACGAGCGAAACCCAACAAAACACCCCCTTCCTACCAGCCCTGACTGGCTGGGATGATCGCAGATTACTTGTGGTGGAAGTATGCTGATCACCGGCTGGCGCAGGAACACGCCGGCCGGGTCGGGAAGCGTCCAGGCCAGGGTTAAGAGGGTCGCGCCCAGGCCAACGGCAATGAAAAAGCTGCCGCTGGCGGTCCACACTATCCCCCAACCACCCCACAACCCCGCATAGATCAACGCCATTCCTACCAGGATGGCGATGATTGGCAGGATAATGTGCGCAGGCGTGATCTTCATGCTTGCTGCGAACCGGTGCGTATCCAGGTCGGGTGCTGTTGGAATTCCATTATAAGCTAGCTTTTCCTCTCCTGTGGAAGCCAGGTGGACCGGATGCCTTGCAGGATCAGGTTGCAGACCTCCTGAGGCGTGAAACCCAGCTTCTCCTCCAGCAGGCGATATTCGTCCGCCAGGCTGGTGCCAAACATCTTGGGGTCATCGCTGCTGATGGTCACGACCAGGCCGCGCTCGAAATAGCGCCGGGCGGGATGCTGCTGCGCTGTCGGGACGACCCCCGTACGCAGGTTGGAGATGGGGCACATCTCCAGGGGGATGCGCTGCTCGACCAGGTAATCCAGCAGCGGCGGGTCTTCCTCGGCGCGCGTGCCGTGGCCGATGCGCTCGACATGCAGGCTACGGATGGCGCCCCAGATGCTGAGGGCGCCGGCCGCCTCGCCGGCATGGGCGGTGGTGTGAAAACCGAGCCATCGTGCCTGCTCATAGACTTTTTCAAACAGTTCGGGGGGATATTCTTGCTCTGAACCACCAATGCCAACGCCGATGATGCCCTGGTCGCGCACCTCGTTGGTCTCTACCAGAGTGATGGCTGCCTTTTCGGGACCAAAATCGCGTACCAGGTCAGTTATCAGGGCAATCTCAATGCCTGAAACGCGAGAAAGACCCTTGCGAATCGCGACAGCCATGCGCTGAGTTTGTAGACCGTGGCGGGCAAAATCGGGCGGAGAGAAAAAGATTTCAGCGTAACGGATGTTCTGCTGCGC
>Ga0315284_10000416_pt1 | contig 58402 bp, 52 predicted proteins | sample YL17G09_16_MG_FD_203696 | JGI IMG/M metagenome (GOLD analysis project Ga0315284, IMG submission 203696) | Sediment microbial communities from Yellowstone Lake, YNP, Wyoming, USA - YL17G09_16 | ecosystem: Environmental > Aquatic > Freshwater > Lake > Sediment | place: USA: Wyoming | collected...
TACGCTTACGGATCAGGGTGAGCATCCCCTCTTTGACGTGTCAGAGAGGGGACCGAGGGGTGAGTCTCGGTTGATACAATTGTGCAGTTTCTATCAATATAAAAACCATTTTTTCAAAGGTCTCTTAAAATAGAATAAACAACATAAGACTATTGGTTGTGTCAATCCGTTCATGTTCGCGGGCCAGACCGCCTGCCGCCGGGAGGATGTTCATGAGAAACGCCCTCTTCACAGTTGCGGATGAAGTCCATAATCCGTGCTCCGCGTGTCGTCCAGAGAAACCTTTCGGCGTGTTTGAGAACTTCCGGCGCCATCGTTTCGCGGAGATTCCCCGCACAGAAACGGTCGAGTGCCTGAGCCAGACTGTCAACATTGCCGGGCTCCACCAGTATGCCGTGCCTGCCGTCCTCGATATAGGCGCGCACCGACGGGAGATCGGACGCGATTACCGCTATCCCGCGCGACAGGTAATCGAGGATTTTCAGCGGCGAGGTGAAAAACCGGTTGAACGGTGTATCGGCAAGGGGCACGACACCGGCCATGCAAGTTTTTATCAGGGAGCCTATATCCCGGTGGTGTATCCAGCTGATAATGGTGACCCTGTCATTAAGATTCAACAGATGCACCAGTTTCCTGAATTCATGTTTTTCACGGTCGTTTTTTCCCCCGATGATGAGGAGTTTTATCCCGGTGTCCGCGGTACGGGCGAGGGCGGCCAGAAGCGTCCCGACACCTTTGTGCGTGTCGAGCGAGCCGATGTAGCATACCTTTTTATCCGGAACGCCCCCGGGAGGGACAGTTCCGATAAGTCCTGTCGGCGCGATCGTTACGGGAACAGAGGGGTACAGGGTCCTGTAGAACTCAGCCTGGACGCCGGTCAGGCAGATGATACCATCGAGCCGTGGAAGAAACAGGCGCTCTAACATCTTTTTTTTAATGACACCGGGGGTTTTTTTCAGATCGGTGCGGACAGACAGATCGCTGAAAAAATCATGGGTCTCGAAAAAGCATGGAATACGGAAACGGTGCCGGAGCCATGCAAGATATGGAAGAAATCCGATGCTCCTCGTTATAACAGCCCGGACGCGGTGTTCGGAAGCCCATGTTCCCACCTGGCCGTATGTTCTGCGGAAAAACGCCCCGTTTCCCGGTATGTCTTTACCGCCCCCGATTCTCAGGATCTCGAGCCGGTCGGGCATGTCGACACCGGTTATTGACCGGAATATGTCCCTTTCAGTTTTCTCACGGATATTTATACGTGAGTCGGGTTCTGCCATATCATTCCCTGAGGGAGCGGGAGTGCTTTTGACTATCAGTGCGGTGGAGGAATGGGCGGAGAGGCCGTAGGCTGTACCGGTTATAAAGACGATGCTGGGAGACGGTGTGGGCCAGACGCCGGTATGAACATACACGATCTTCTTCTCTTCCACGGAGTGTATCCTCGGTCATTTCCTTTTTTCAACACAGGCGTAAGCGTTGTGATTATGAATGCTTTCCTGGCTGTCCGCCTCGACACAGTACCATGTGACGGCGGACAGGGTTTCGAGCCCGAGTGCGACCTCGCGGACGATATCCTCGACGAATTTGGGCTGTCTGTACGCCTGCTCGGTGAGAAATTTCTCATCGGGTCTTTTCAGGATGGAATACAGCCCGCCGCTCGCTGATGCTTCCACGATGTCGATGAGGTCCTCGATCCATACCATACCGGTGTAGCGCACCTGGGCTGTGACCATACACCGTTGATTATGCGCCCCGTAATCGGAGATTTCCTTTGAGCACGGGCACAGTGCATTGACCGGTACATTGACAGCGAGAATGAAATCGTCAGATTTTCCCGAAGAAGCTATAAAACGGCATATATAGGACATAAGACTCTGCTGCCGGGAAACCGGAGCATGTTTTTCGACGAAATATTCGAACTCTATCTCCATGTGCGCTTCATCCGCTTTGAGGCTGTTCCTGATCGTTTCGAGAATATCGCTTATTTTATCGATCCAGTCGGTGTCACGGTAATTGTTCAGCACCTCGACGAAACGGCTCATATGGGTGCCCCTGAAGTTATGGGGGAGGTTGACACTCATATTGACCGATGCTATGGTCTTCTGGGTACCGAATTTTTTATCCAGAACCGTAATGGGCCACCTGAGCCCCTTGATGCCGACCCTGTCAAGCGGGATATTACGGAAATCAGGGAGTGACTGTATGTCGGGAAGGTTTTTACCGGTCACATGAATTCTCCTCTATATAAAACCTGGTTAAAAATATCATCAGTGTAGATACATGCTGTCAAGGGTCAGCACGAAGTGCTGATTTACATACCCTTGACAGCAAACGTACAACATATTTCATTATGGGGTGCGTGAAAAAAATACTTTTTCACCGCCCTCCTTTTACCCATAGTATAATGATTTCCCTTCAGCCCGGGCAAGAAAAGTTCACAATCGTTGTGATGGTCTCTGCCGGAATGAATTTTTTATTGTTAAAGGACAGTTATTGTGCAATATTGTATATATCGAAGTAACAGAAGCAGAAAAAGTTTCACACGGAGGAATAGAATCATGAAATTCACCAGCACCGAATCGATAAAGGCACTCGAACATGCTCAGGCACGTGAAAAGGAAGCCTATGAGTTCTATGAAACCTGCAGTGATGCAGCCCGGATCACAGGGACGAAAGCGGTAGTGACACTGCTTGTGGACGAAGAAAAAAAGCATTATTCATTGGTATCAGACATGCTCGCACAAGCGAGACAGAACAGTCAGCCCGGTGATACCACAATTGCTGGCATCGAAAATCCAAAAAAAATCCTCGAAAAGAGTTTCGGGCATGAGCACATTGGTGATTTTTCCGCGGAAAAGGCATCGGTGATAGATATGCTCCGTACCGCGCTTAAAAACGAGGAGGAAAGTTACACCCTGTATTCGGAGGCTGAGCGCGCTGTCGAGGAAGAGGAAGCGGCCTCGGTTTATCATTTCCTCGCGGGAGAGGAGAACAAGCATTATATCATGATCGGCAATCTGCTCGAGTACCTCGATGATCCCGGGAAATGGTTGTACGAGGAAGAAAATGTAATCTTCAGAAGATAACCCTTATTCTTCATGAACAGGATGATTTCAATGCCACGGGGCGAGAACCCTCGCAAGGTCAAGTTTTAAGATTCACCCTGATACCGTGGCAGGTAAATCGTGAATGTAGTCCCTTTCTTCGGTTGGCTTTCAGCATATATATAGCCCCCGATTTGTTTGAGGATTCCGTAGCAGGTCGACAGTCCAAGACCGGTTCCCTCGCCTTTTTCTTTTGTTGTGAAGAACGGCTCGAATATTTTCGACCGGACTTCATCGTCCATTCCTTCGCCGGTATCAGTGACAGTGATCATGAAGTAATCACCGGGTTTTATCTCAGGCTGATGCCGGGTAATATCATCTGCAACCGAGATATTATCCGTCCTGATGACGAGTTTACCGCCAGCAGGCATCGCATCACGTGAGTTCACTACGAGATTGGTGATGATATGCCAAAGCTGCCCCGGGTCCATCTTGACAGGCCACCCGTCACAGCATTTAATCACAATAAGTTCGATATTTTTGCCGATCAACCTCAAGAGCATGTTATTCATGTCTTCGAGAATGACATGCACATTGATGCCCCGGGATTCGAAACTCTTACAGCGTGAGAATGTAAGAAGTTGCCGGGTAAAGGAACCTGCGAGGATACAGGCCTTCCTGATTTCTATTATATCGCCGTACAGGGAGTTGTCAGGAGCGAGTTTTAAGAGAGCGATATCTGTATAACCGTTGATAACAGTGAGAATGTTGTTAAAATCATGGACGAGACCGCCTGCAAGCCGTGCGATGTTTTCTATTCTTTGTGAGTGCAGAAACTGTGTTTCCGGGTATTTCCGCCACGTAATTTCTGTGGAAATGCCACATATTCCCTCTAATTCTCCGGAAGGCTTGATAAGAGGGAACTTGATTGAAATGTATCGTCGAACGGTGTTCCCCTGGTGAACCGTCTCCTCAAATTCCAACCGGCACCCCGATTCCATAACCTGACGATCGTGTTTGACAAACTCAACTGCATTATCATGCGGGAACAGATCATGATCGGTTTTACCCACTATTTGATCGTTTCGCTTATCGATGATCGATCGAAACTGTTGATTGACCATGAAATATCTGTTCTGCGTATCTTTCAGATATACCGGAGAGGGAAAGTTCTCCAATAAATCCATAAACCGTTTTTCCATCTCGATAAACATGGTTTTCACTTTTTCCCGGTCACTGATATCCCGGACAGAAAATACAAACACCGGGTTATTGTCGAATCGGATACGACAGATGTTCAATGCGACAGGAACAATTCTGCCGTCATGTTTGACCAAGTCGGCTTCGATCATGAACCTGCCGCTTCCATAATTGTTCTGAATTCGTTCTGAGATTATCACAGCGCATTCAGGTGTGTATACATCACGCAGCGACATCCGCAGCAGCGCCGACCTGCTGTAGCCGAGCCATTCGCAGGCGGTTTCGTTTACCTCGAGAATGACACCATCCAGGTTATGGATAAAGATGGCGTCGGCAGCGTTGTCAAATAGAACTTTATACCGGTTTTTCATCCATCCCTCTTTCCGCGAATACCGTGCGGCGAAGTATAAAAGTGATATGCCGACACCATAATAAAAGGTATGATAAGAAAAAGTGCATGTGATATAGTGAATATCCCGTGTTTCAAAAATTGTATCAGAATACTCCACATAATGTACACCCTTCCGTCATGAAGGTGACTATCCGGAAGGAAAATCCTGATACAAACGACACGAAGGCGATAGTGCGCGCGTTTCTCATTGACAACGCCGTTTCATTCATGATAAATTAACCTGCGTAATCCAGGATATCCGAGAATGAAATAACCGGTAATACTGTACGCATAGATATTATGTGTAATATAGTATATATATAAAATAATGCAAGCTTTTTTTAAGTATAAAATACTTGAATGATAATTTTTTTTAAGTTATTATTCTTCCTGCATGATAGTATTCCGGGGAGTATCGGGCATACGGCTGGATAAGGAGCATGATCCAAAATGGCTCGGGTGCTCCCGGTGTCGTAGTCGATGTGGCGATGTCGGGCGACCGTATTGCCGCTGTATCGTCAGACATCAGTACACGGAAAGCGGAGATGGTCCTCGATGCCCGTGGACTGGCGGTTGCGCCGGGCTTCATCGACCCGCACACCCATACCGATGTCCACCTCATCGTCAACCCGAAGGCGGAAAGCAAGGTCAGACAGGGAGTCACCACAGAAATTGGCGGCAACTGCGGTTCTTCAGGATTTCCGCTGAATGACCGGATGTACGAAGAGTCCAAATGTGATTGTGAACGGCATTCCCGTTGTGATGGATGGGGAGCATACCGGGGCGATGGCAGGGAGGATTCTGAAAAAGACGGTGTAATATACCGCGTGGTGAAACTGAATAAACGGCGAAGTCGCGTTTCATACGGATAACTGCGATAAACACAGTTGCCGGACGGATACTAATCGGATGTTAAGTGGTGAATGACGACAATTATTCCGGCCAAAGAACTAATAATCTGCTCATTATTACCCCGCTTTGCTCAGTACATAGGCGATCAGCCCGGCAATCGGCGGGAAGAAAAAGGTACTCGCGAGGCGGATGAGGGTGAATCTCATGCCGAGAATCCCGACCTCCATGGGGAGCCGTGCGAACGCCCACAACGACCAGCTTGTCAGGAACGCCACCAAGGTGCCCGGTCCTGCCCCGGCCTTTAAAAGCGCTGCAACGACCGGAAGGCTGACGTATGGTCCACCGGGTGTGAACCCACCGGCGATGGTGCCGATGAATATGCCGCGCACGCCTGATTCCGCGCCAACCCATCGTGAAAGCAAATCCCTGGGCAGGAGGGACTGAACGAGACCGGCGACGATAAACGCGCAGATGATGAGCGGGAGTGTTTCGAGGGTGATCCCGAGTGCCGTCTTCATGCCCGTTACATGCTGCCCCATACCCTTACGCCAGGCAATGATATAAAGAATGAGTCCGAGAGACGCCATGATGATTGTGGGAAGAATCATCTGTGGTTTCCTTTCAGCAGTATGCATGTAAGTCTCCTCGATTTTTTTGTAATGATAACGTTTTCTGCCGGAGGAGCACAGGATTTTTTCAATTGATACTGTGAAAAAACGGTTTTTTCTCAAAGATATACGTGTTATTATTTTTTATAGATGGTTGACAGGTTTCATACACTGGTGGACGACTTTAACAAAGGAGGGTTGTATGGTGAAAGGATTATGTGTTTCTATAGTGAGCCTCGTGACGCTGTTCAGCCTGACATACACGGGGGCGGAGGATTTTAACGGTCTCAACATGGGCATGGGGAACCTTTCCCGCCTTTCCAAAGCCAGGACCCGCTCGATCAGCCCCGAGAACTTCACCGGGGAAAAAGGCAGGGGCGGAATGTCCGTCGACGGTCCGGCGAAAGAAGCCGCCCGTGACCTCGGGCAGGGCTGGAAGGTGTCGCCGTATGTGCAAATCAAGTCCGGTGATACCTTTACCATGGCGGATATTCAGGGTCCCGGGGCAATCCAGCACATCTGGATGACCCCGACCAATCAGCGCCGTTACAGTATACTCCGGTTTTACTGGGACGGTGAAAAGGAACCGTCCATCGAGGTGCCGGTGGGTGATTTCTTCGCCTGTGCAGCCGGAGAATACGCCCAGGTGTCGTCGCTCGCTGTCTGCGTCAATCCCTACAGCGGCTATAACTGTTACTGGGAGATGCCGTTCCGTAAATCCTGCCGTATCACCATGGAAAACATCGGCGAAGACGAGATGACACTGTTTTACCAGATCGACTACACCCTGACTGATGTACCTGTGGACGCAGCCTATCTGCATGCCCAGTTCCGCCGGGTGAATCCCCTGCCGTACCGGGAAGTCTATACGATAGTGGACGGTATCAGGGGATGGGGGCAATATGTCGGAACCTACATGTTCTGGGGCGTGAACAACAACGGCTGGTGGGGCGAAGGCGAGATCAAGTTTTATCTCGACGGCGACACGGAATTCCCTACAATATGCGGAACGGGGACTGAGGATTACTTCTGCGGGTCCTATTGTTTCAAAGTGCACGGGACCTATACTGCGTACACCACCCCATATACCGGCATGCCGCAGATTATCCGGCCCGACGGCGAGGATGTGGCGAACATGCGGTTCGGCTTGTACCGTTGGCACATCATGGATCCCATACGGTTCGAAAAAGACCTGAAAGTGACCATTCAGGCGCTCGGCTGGCGCTCGGGTGGGAGATACCTGCCCCTCCAGGATGATATTTCTTCGGTGGCGTTCTGGTACCAGAAAGAACCCCATGCTTCATTTCCGAAACTCCCCGGCAAGGACTATCTCGAAATTCAATAAAGGATATCAGCACGACATCATGAAAGCGGCACGTAACTGTGCCGCTTTTTTTACTGAACATGACTGCTGACTGTTCCAGTGTGTAAAAAAGGATTAAACCATTTGTGCCGTTCGACTCTCAAATAACCAGAAGCACGGGTACGGAACCTTAACAGAAACACATACTAAGGAGAATACAATGTTAAAAGTTTTGACACCGCTTGCGGCACTTTTCCTGTATTTATTCGTATCGTATGGTTACCTGGTGCGGGTGACAGAGAATCTGTCGCAGTTCATCGGATAATCGTATGGGGTGCACGAAGTACGGAATGTGCGTTCGATGGCCGGACGTCCATTTTTTTATCCCTGTTATTTGTGAACGCTGAAAAAAAGAGCCGCACCATGAGAAAAACCGGTGCGGCTCATGTCGTTAAACAACCGAAAAAGGAGATTGAAGAGTCATTGTGGTTATTCGGTGCGGTCCGATATCCTCATTCCCGTTATGATGCCCAAGACCAACCCCCCGATGATACCAAGGGAAACACCGACCCCGGTATTGCCCACCGTGGAACCGAGTACCCAGCCCAAAATTGCACCCACCGAGAGGCCCGCCAGCACAATGATAGTAAGTAAGCCTTCCGATGACCAGTGATGCCCAGCAAGAACCCTCATACGATCACCACCCTTCACGAGAGTAATGTATTCACCACCGTATCATCCGGCCCTGCCCGGTTGATACGGGAGAAATGTTCAGAGTCGCAATCGTGATTAGCCCATTTATATATAATAAGTATATTGTCATGAATGTCAAGCGAATTATTGCAACGTGGTGAGTATGTGAATATTATACGATGGTGATGGTTTTTTCGAAGTTTCTTATTTCCGTGTGTATTCATGGATGCATGATATCGTAGAGTGTGCAACGATTTTCTCTGACAGGACCGGGGATTTTATAACACTTTGTTTGAACAAAAGTTAAAGTTTTTTCACCAGGCTTCTATTTATCACCCGTATTATTCACGAGACGGAACAGATGTCAGGGATTTTTATGCTCAGAACAGACGGGCAGCGCTCACACCGGCGCTGACACCGTGCCTGTCAAGGCGTTTGGTCACATCGATACGGAAATACCCGAGAAACGCATTGAGGGACATGCCGATCTCGCTCCGGAGATTGTCTTCGTAAAATGGCCGGTAGGAGAGGTTCTGCAGGCGCTGTTCCGAAATCCATGTCCGTCCCGCCGCGCCGTGCAGGATGATGCCTGTGCCCCGCTCTGCGAGCCACCGCAGTCCGGCAAGCTCGAATGGAACGGTCCTGAAATTGTGCTCCCAGAAGACCGCACAATACGATTCTCCTTCGAGGTGGTGGTCCCGCATGGTTCTGAAACATCCGAAGGGGCTGAAAATATTCAGGGCCCCGTCGAGGATGCCGTACCGCTGGATGGGAAGCATGCCGCTCGATGTGCCCGCTGCGAGTCTGACATCGAGTGCGGGCGGTATGAGACGTCTCCTGAGAAACGTGTTGAACCGCCAGTCCACGGTAAAATCGTATCGTGTGAACGTAAAATCGCCGCCGAGAAATACAGGAGAACTGTGTTCGATGGTGAGTTCCGCCCGATTCTGCCCGATGATGCCATAGGGTACGGCTGCATCTCCCCATGATACCGTTGCTTCCGCCGAGCGAAGCCGTCCTTCGTGTATCGGCGGGTTCTCGCGCTGAGGGTGACGGCGGTTGATGAGGGAAAAATCGGTGGATTTATCCACGGAACGATGGATTTCGTCGTTGACCGCCGCCGAGACGTTGACGTGGATTCCACCGAAACGGTATCCGCCCCTGATCGAGGCTGCGCCCGTCCGGTAATAGTCGAAGTAATCGTCGCGACCATAAAGGGTTTCCAGACTGTTCAGCATGAGCGGATACAGGGCTGAATGGTAACGTGTCTCAATTCCCGTTTTATATGACAGGGTGATGAAACTCCGCCGGTGTCTCCCCGGGCGGTATGTCGCTTCGCCGCCGAATGACCAGCGTTTCTGCCCGGTGAGGTATGCACCGGACAAACCGGCCGTGAACTGCTTTCTCACTGTTTTGGTGTACTCCATGCCCAGCGCGAAACCCTCCACCCTGTTATGCCGTGCACGGGGAGAGAAACCGGAGAACGCTTTAGACAGGAGTTTCATTGCCGGGGATTGTGCCTTTTTTTCTTTTTCCTTTCCGCTCGAGAGTTTTTTTGCGAGAAATCCCTCTGGCTTAAAGACTTTTTCGAGAGTGAGTGTGCTGTCGATGATGGCGTAGGCAGTCTCTTCCTCGTCTGTCAGGGGTATTACGCCGGGATTCCCGGTAAAAAGGCTGTCGGGCCCGGCGGCCGGCCGGACGTTCGCTCCCGCTTCACCGGGTTTCAAGCTCTCCGGGGAGTCTGCCGCTTCGCCCTCTCCTTTTTCGGCGGATACAACAACGGATTCGTTGGATATGATAGCCGAAACCGGTTTCCTTTTCTTCACGAACAGGCTGTCGGCGAGGGATACATTGACATCGTAATCCGTCAGGCGGGTCAGTTTCCGTGCCTTGATAAGCGGGAATCTGAGCCCCGGCATTCTGATGGAGATATCCGCTGATGTCCTGAAATCCACAGGGAGCCAGACATCTCCGCCGTAATTGCTGAACTGCTGGCGAAAAGTCAGATTCTCGATTTTCAACGGACGGGGGAACAGGATGGCGTCGCCCGGTCCCGCATCGATTTCGATCATCGCAAAATCACCGTCGAGGACGGAAAGAGTACCGGTCAGGAGCGGTTGAAGCCTGCTCCGCGGTTTCATCTCGATATCGAACACAGTGCTACCATCGATTATCCTCCTGCCGGAGAGCCTGAAATCGTAGTATCTGAGCGCATCGGGATTGGTCGGCCCGATAACCCGGTATCCCGCTATGTTGATGTCATCGTCGTAGAAATTTGTTGTATCAATCGAGAAGGCAAAATTCTCGTTCACCGAAAGGTTGCTGGTCTGCCGTTTCGATTTTACCACTTCACGGATGCCTTTTTCACGGTCCCAGGAGATTTCCGAAATGCTTTCAGCAATCATGACGATACGCGTTGTGTTCTCCACAACCACACGGGTATAGGCATTCGCCCGGTACGAGAGGAGTGCGGCCCGCCATTCCCGTTTCCGTGCGATGACCTTTTCCATGATGCGGTTTGCCTCGTCGTCCGCTGAAACGATCACCGTTTCCATCATGATGGGGCTCGGAACAAGCGCGATCTCAAGTTTTTCCGGCGTGTCATCCGTTATGGTTATTCTCTGTGAAGAATAACCGATGGAACTGATTTCAATGTCAGCCGGTACATTCGGGATTTTAAGGGAAAACACTCCTTCGGAATTGGTAATAGTCCCGGATCGTGTCCCTACAATACGGATGGGCGCAACCGGCAGGCGTTCGCCCGTTTCGGCATCAGTCACAATCCCCCGGACGGTTTTCCCCGTCTCTGCGGGTGAGGAGTGGGTGAACGTACCGATGACGAGAATTGCTGTCGCGAACGTTCGCACCATGAACGAACCGCGCCCGTGACTCCGCGTTCGCGGTTTCTGTGGCGTACATGCCATAATACTGTCACCGTAACCCGGAAGAAAATGTGCGCGGTTGTTTCATCCGCCCATGTCGAGTTCGAAACGATCCCCGTATCCGGGAATAACCACATCCCAGCCGAACATCCCGCGAATTTTCTCGGTGAGCGCGGAAGCAGCGTCAGGCTCGCCGTGGACGATGAACGTTTTTTCCGGCGGTCTGTTGAATCCCATGAGCCAGGCGAGGATTTCATTGTAGTCTGCATGGCCGGAATATCCGGTGAAGTTCTCGATATGGGCCTTAATGGGAATCAGTGTTCCATGGATTTTGACGGTCGGATTCCCTGAGAGAATCGATTTTCCCCGTGTGCCTTCAGCCTGGTACCCGATAAAGAGTATAGTATTGGCAGGGTACGGGAGCCGGTGCGCAAGATGGTGCAGGATACGGCCGCCAGTCCCCATACCACTCGACGAGATAATGATCGCCTGGTCTTTCACGTTGTTGATTGTTTTCGATTCGGTCTGCGTCCGGCACGGCTGAAGGCGCCGTGGGTGGAAAATGTTTTTGCCTTTGAGCGTCTGTACCCTGCTGGTCAGATCCTGGTCGTCGATCCGCCGCTCGAAAACCTCAATGGCTTCCAATGCCATGGGAGAGTCGAGGAACACGGGGACCGAAGGGATTTTTCCCTGTTCTTCGAGTTCACGGATGACATAGAGGAGTGTCTGTGTTCTCCCCACGGCGAACGAGGGAATGACCAGCACACCGCCCCGGTCGATACTTTCATTGATGATCCGGGCGAGTCTTTCCGGCGGCGATCCCTCGTCGTGCAGCCGGTTTCCGTATGTTGATTCGAGGATCAGGTAATCCACATTGTAGACCTGGACAGGGTCTTTGAGTATGGGGATGTCCGGCCGTCCGAGGTCACCGCTGAACAGCATTTTTCTTCCAGTGTGCCCCTGCGTCGTCTTGAGGTCGATGAACGCTGAGCCGAGTATATGACCGGAATCCCTGAATTTTATGCGTATGTCAGTATCGTCGTAAATGTCTTCGCCGTAATGAGCGGGTGCGAAGAGGTCAAGCGATCGTTCCGCGTCGTCCGAGGTATAGAGGGGAAGCGCCGGTTCGTGCTTTGTGAACCCCTTTTTGTTCGCCCAGAACGCATCTTCTTCCTGAAGATGTGCGCTGTCGCGGAGGAGGATGGCGGAGAGTTCGCTCGTTGCATGAGTGCAGTGTATGGGCCCGGAAAAACCATCGCGGCATAACCGTGGAATATAGCCTGAATGATCGATGTGTGCGTGGGTGAGCAGGACGCGGTCAATACCGGCGGGCGCCACCGGAAATGGCTCCCAGTTTTTCAGCCGGTTTTCCTTGAGTCCCTGGAAAAGCCCGCAGTCGATAAGCAGTTTCTTTCCTTTATGTTCAAGTATGAACCGTGATCCGGTGACCGTTCCTGCCGCGCCGAAAAATGTCAGAGCCGTCATGAATGCTTCCTTTTCTTTTCCATGTGTTTCTGAGGAAAATAGCGATTGCATTCTCCATCTGTCAACAGTTTATTGAGGGTGAACATTGAACAGCGATATGAAATGGGTTCTGAGGAAAAACAAAACAAACAACCCGAATACATTCTTTGAGGTCACATGATGGTAAAGTATCTGTTTCTTCTCGTGCTGATCGGTATGGCGGTGTCAGGGTGTGCGGCGCGGAGGGCAGCGCCCGTCGGTGCCGTCAAAGGCGCCCAGGTCGTTTGTATTCTCTCTGATGAAAGCTTTTTCAAGAGTCAGGTCATCGAGCGCATTAGAACGAACCTCCGGGAGCGTGGGGTCGAGGTGATCACAGACGCCCGTAAAAGATCGGGGTATTACCATCCCGCCGAATACGGCGCGGTTGTCTACATGACTGAATACTGGGCGTGGCATACGCCATGGCATACGAAACGGTACTACCGTAAATACAGCGAGGCTAAAAACATCATTTTTTTCATCACAGCCGGCGATTCGTACGTGAAAATAAAAAAACCCTTCGATGCGGTCACAAGCGCTTCTAATCCCGACAGCATCGAGCGGGTATCACGCGAAATACTGACAAAGCTCGATACTGTCCTCGCCAGATGACAATCCTTCGTTTGGTTTTTTTCCGCCGGAGGCTTGATACTCATCCTCAGGAACTGCCCCGGAGAAAGAAAATTATGTGTCCGGCGCCGTGTCAGAATTTGAGTACCTTTGGCTTGACCAGACGATTGAAATCGGCGTATGCCATCCTGATAAGCTCGGTGTGGAAGCCGGAGTTAAAAACGATAAATTCGTCTCCGGTAAGGCGTTCCGACACATAAACTGCCATCCCGTACAGATTGCCGAACGGAGGCATAGCCCCGCATTCGCATTCGGAGAAAAGGTCCTTGAATTCATGTTCGGACGCGAGTTCCACTTTTTCCGCGCCGATGGCTTTCCCGAGCAGGTTCAAATTTGCATGTTCGGAAGCTGGCAGCACCGCCATCGCCATAGCGCCGTCAACCTTGATCATGATGGTTTTCGCCATTTCTTTCCCGGAAATATGGGACGCAGCTGCGATTTCCTGGGCGGTGAATGCCTGGGAGTGCTTGATAGTTACATACTTCACCGTATTGCTGTCGAGAAAATCTTTGAGTTTTTTGACCGGCATGGAGACCTCCTTTGGTAAAAACTGGATATTCCGTATACACAGTTCAGCCCTTCACGGGAGGTATGGGTGCGCAGATACCCCGATAGTAGTTAATAATTAAAATATAATAATGTCAAGGGATTTTATAGTGAACATCGATGAGATGGAGAAATTTTTTTGTATGAGCCTTCATGCGATCCTCACCGGGATTCATATCGAGAGCATCCGCGATTTTGTGTTGAGCGACCAGGACAATGTCACCCCGAAAAAACGGCTTCTAACTGAGTTTGGTCGTGCGGGGATCACACCCTTAAGGGGAACCCGCCATGAGGATGCGGTCTGCCGGGTGAATTTCAAGGTCGATGTGCATGCTCCCCGCAAGAGCGACGGCGGTTGCAGCCCTGACAGGCCGCCTTCCGCAGGACATCCCCCGGGCAGAAATCAAATCATAGGGTGATACGACCGTGAACACCGGTTTTAAGGTCTGTTTGTCATGAAGAAAATCACAGGGAAACGGGCGGTCTCCGGGTTGACGGCGGCTCTTGCTGTTCGGTGATGGGGGGACGTCAACGGAGCGTTGTCCCGTTCATTACTACTCCAAGCCCGGGATACGGTATACCGTCCGGCTCGAAGTGGAAGGGTCTGACGGTGTTTCCGGCGATTCAAAAAGCGGGGGGTCATGGTTAGATGAACTGCTTTCATGGTTCTTAGGATCGATGTGAAAAAAGTGCCTTGTCCGGTACATTTTTCCGGTACATACTATTGCAATACCATCATGCATACTATTCTCAAACCGTCTGGTAACGTATAAAGGGAAGAAGAATGGAAAAGCTTACCTCAAGGCGTTCGTTTTTCACAACCGCGGCTGCAGGCGGAGCGATGCTCGCTTACGCGCGGCCTACGGAAGCAGCACAAAAACTGTACCGGAGAAAAAGCCCCTCCTCGGTCGAGATGATCGAGGTCGGTGTCATCACCTGCACGGGTTTCAATCACATGAGCGGCATGTGGAATGTGTTCATGAATCCGCCGCTTCAGGATTTCCGCGGGGGATTCTGGCCGCGTATGACCGGCATGGTCATGACCTGGGTCTGGGATCCCGACCGTGAGGCGGCCGAGGCGTTCGCCCGTGAGAACGATGTCAGGGTGGCGAAAAACTTTTACGATATGGTCGACAGGGTCGATGCGGTGATACTCGCCGATTATTACTCGACCGGCTGGTTTCCCCGGCTGACGAGACCGTATCTCGAAGCAGGCATGCCGACCCTTATCAACCGGCCGTTCGCCCTGTCCATGAAAGATGCCCGCGAGATGATCGATCTGTCGAAGCGCCACAATGCACCGATTTTCGTTCCCTCGGCCTATGAATCGCGCCACGAGACGCTCAGGCTCAGGACGAACCTCCACTCCCTTGTGGAGGAGGGAGCCTTTGTGACCGGGGCTTTCGCAAGCCAGACCGCCGGTGAATATCCCGCCCATGGCGTACACTCCCTGTACGGGCTCTATACCGTCCTGGAGCCGAAAGTCGAAGCGGCTGCTCTCATGGCCGATTCATGGTGGGGATTCAAAACAGCGCTCATGACCTGGCGGTGCAGACAGGGCGACAACCCGGATTACTATGTCGGCATCCAGATGGCGCCAATGGATTATTCGCTGGGATGGTATATCGTTCTGACATCGAAGGGCAGGATTCAGGAGCACATGGACCGGGCGGTAGTGGGGTCGGCTGCGGTTTACCAGCAATTGAAAAACCATAACTATCCCGGTATTTTCGAATTCGCCAGGATGGTGGAAACCCGCAAAATGCCCCAGACCCACGAGTTTATTCTCGATAAAACCCGTACCTTTCTGACCGGATTCTACTCGCATTGTGAAATGAACGGCAGGATGGTCACCTGCGCCGACCTGCCGGAGGACTGGCGAGCGCCGGAACGTGAACCCGGCCGGATTCCCGGCGAGGTGTTTCAATAAATCCGTGTGCGGTGTCTGTTTACAAATACCAATCGGGTGGAATGCGGGCATCACTGATAAGGAATATGATCATGAAACGACGTGAATTCATCATGCGAAGCGCACTGGGCGCCGTCGGTATAGGCGGAACAGGCTGTTCCCTGATGCGCCCGAAAACAATAGAACTCAAGAGCCGGATGGCTTCTCATTCCTTCGAGGTCACCCATAAGAAACCATCAGGCGGAACCATGCCGACCGCCGAGCTCGGTAAAACGGGGATCAGGGTGCCGAGATTCGGGTACGGCGCCCACATGACGCAGGAACTGGTCCCCTTCGAGAAGGAGCGCGGGGTGATGATCCGTGAGGCGTACGAGCTCGGTGTCACACTGTTCGACGTTTATGATAACGGCAACTGGAACGTGTTTCAGTATGAACCCATGGGAAGGCACCTGGCGCCGGTGATCAACAATGTGATAGTATCCCTCAACATGAAACCATACGACGGGCGCACATGCGAGCAGGAAATAGAACGGGCGCTCAGAGTGTTCGGCCGGGATTACATCGACCTGTACCGTGTCAACGCCTGGACACCGGACAGCGCACGATGGGCCGACTGGGAGATCATGTTCAGATACAAGGAGAAAGGATATATCCGGGCGGTTGGTATCGCCATCCATTATGAGAAGGATCTCGATGCCATTATCGGGACGATCCCGGTCGATTATGTGATCCTGCCATTCAATTTCTACCACAATCTCCTGTTCAACGGGAAATTCGCCGGGAATCTCGGCCCGCTCGCCAAACGTCTCCGCGAGCGGGGCATCGGGGTAATCTCGATGAAACCTTTCGGCACCGACTGGTTTGTCAATCCGCTCATCGAAGCGGCGCGCCAACTCGACCCGGAAGGCGATGTCAGCCTGCCTCAGGCGATGCTCAGGTATATCATCAACTCCGACCTCAAACCCGATACGACGCTCGGCGCCATGTACAACCTCGACCATGTCTATGAGAATGTTGTCGCCTATTATCAGCCGTCGATGTCGGGCGGGGAGAAAAAACTCCTGAATAAGCTGCGGTCGGTGGCGAAAATATCGTCGCGGAGGTGGTTGCCGGAACATTATGCGTTTCTTGAACGTCTGGCCCCGGATATCCGGGTGCACGGCGACAGGGAGATTACGGTGTGACAGTGGGATAATGTGGAAGACAGATTTTGTGCATGCCGGAGAAGTGCATTATTGATATAATGTGAAGTTTCTGTTATTATAGTTGATGGGAGGAACTTATGTATCGGGAGGTGGTCCCGTTAACGAACACGTTGACAATGACGGGAAACCTCGAAATGGGTGATTCTCATGGCTGATGAACAGAAAAAATATTGATAGAAAAATATTAATGCAAGGATTTTATAGATATTCGTCTTATCGAAGCTGAATGAGATGAGTCCGGTGCACGTGCAGATATCGGTTCGACGGATTCGAGACTCCCGGACGAAGAACTCCTCAGACAATGAACAGTGAACCGTCCTTTTCAGCGATAAGTCCTTCCCTGATGAGAGAGGCGATGATTGCCTGCGCCCGGCCGCTTGAGCAGGAGAGCCGCCCGATAAGTCCCGTTTCCATCATGGTGTGTGACGATGTCAGCTCACGGATGACCGCACCCCTGATCTCCCGGTCCGAACCCCTGAACGGGCTTTGACGGGAGTAATGGATGCTTTTTCTTCCCGGATTCCCGTGATTTTTCTTGAGCATGACCCCGTAATCCATGAGAGCATAATACCACCTGCGAGGGTTACTGGTATCGATGGTTTGCCGGACGAGCGGCATGATCCGGCGGTCAGGGATCCCGGTTTCGTCATGGAAAAAATGGTGGATATAGACCGTCCGGATGTTTGTTTCGATGAATACGACCGGTTTGTTGAATGAAAACGCGGTGATCGCTCCGGCAGTCGCGTGCCCGATACCCGGAAGCGTTCGGAGGATGTCAGGGTTATCAGGCAGGATGCCCCCGTATTCCTGAGTGACCGCACGGGCGATGTCTCTCAGCGCACGGGCACGTCGATTGTAGCCGAGTCCCTGCCATGCAGCGAGAACATCACGAAGCGGGGTGTCCGCAAGCGCCCGGAAATCGGGAAACATGCCGACGAATGCCTCGTATTTCACAGACACACGTTCCACCTGGGTTTGCTGAAGCATGATTTCCGAGACGAGGATACGGTATGGGTTGCGGGTTTCACGCCAGGGCATGCATCGGGCGTTCGCCAGGAAATAATCGTTGACGGTCTTTCGGAACGCCCGTACTTTCGCGGGTGACAAAATCCTGATATCAACCATACCGATTGTGCGAGTAACCGCCTTTCCGGGTATGAGTGTCACTGCTTCTCGCAGATTTCGGAGCAGACAAGCCTGCCCCCCAGTTTTCCGAGGACGATACTGAGCGCCAGGGCGAACAGGCTCACAAGTATGGTAATCCAGGCTGTCGGGCCTTTGAAACCGAACACGGCGATCATCGATGCAAGCGCACATGAACATGCAAAGAGCAGGATGCCCGCATTCCTCTTGATGCGTATGAATCGCCCTGACAGCCGTGTGAACCGCACCCTGCCGTCGATGTACCCTGTTATCAACGCCCCCAGAACAGCAAACGGCACAAGGAGCGACAACGTTTTCGCGGTGTATTTGACATGAACCAGCACTGCGGTCCGGGGAGGGGCAAGGGCGATACATATGAGGGATAAAAACAGGACGGTCACAAAAACCTGTGGAAATGCGACCATTATCTGGTGCGCACGCTGATTGAGCCATTTTCTCCGCGCCGGGGACATGCGGTCTTCGAACGGCTCGAACACCGACCGCGGTGCCCCGCACGCCGGGCATGAATCTTTCAGGACGCGGTCGCTGCTGACAAAGCCGCAGTCCGTACATATCGCACGTGTTTCCATGGACGGATCCTCTTTTCGATCGGGTAAAAACAACGGGGTTCGGAATACTGTACCGCATAATACAACAAAAACCGTGAAAAGTCATGTGATAAACCTTTTTTTACTTTTGTTCAAACACTGTCAATGGTCGGCACAAAACGACGATTTACACGCCCTTGAAGCGAGCAAACAGCATATTTTGTGTACAAGGCGCGTGAAAAGACTTTTTCACAGAACCTTGAAAGGAATCTTTTTCCGGAACCGGGCGATTTCGCCAGAGCAGGTAGATAGTTTTTGCGGTCTGCGGGTGAAATTGGTATATTAAAGTGATGAAAAAAATATATGTGATGCACTTCAACCACGTAAAACGCCGAGACTTATGTGACAGATGAACATCACATAGTGCTCATGGCCCGTGAATTCGGTCTTGATCCCGCGCAGGTACGTGCAGCTTCGGCGCTCCTCGACGAGGGGGCGACTGTGCCGTTTATCGCCCGGTACCGTAAGGAAACCACCGGCTGCATGGACGAAGTCCTGATAACTGCTATCCGTGACAGGATCACCAGGCTTCGAGACCTGGACAGGCGTCGCGAAACCGTTCTGGCCTCGCTCGCGGAGCGGGAGCTTCTGACAGAGGATCTCAGGGAAAAGATCGAAGCCGCGGCGACCATGACCGAGCTTGAAGATATCTATCTTCCCTACCGTCCCAAACGGCGCACGCGGGCGACGATCGCTCGTGAGAAGGGTCTCGAACTCCTTGCCGATATCCTGTTCGGGCAGGAAGACTTCAATCCGGAAACCGAAGCCGCGGCTTTTCTCGACCTTGAAAAGGGGGTTGTGACGGTTGAGGATGCCCTCGCCGGGGCGCGCGACATCATCGCTGAACGGGTGAGCGAACACCTCGGGGCCCGTGAACGGATACGCGCGCTTTTCATGGCGAAGGGGATGTTCCGGTCGAGATTCGCCTCCGGGAAGGAAGAGGCAGGTATCAAGTACCGTGATTATTACGGCTTGGAGGAGCCGGTCGCCACCGCCCCGTCGCACCGTATCCTCGCCATGCGGCGCGGGGAAAACGAGGGGTTTCTCACGCTCCGTGTGATTGTGCCCGAAGACGAGGCCTTCGCCATTCTCGACAGCCTGTTTGTCAGGGGGAACAATCCCGCATCGGAGCAGGTGAGGCTCGCTGTTCGCGATGGTTACAAGCGGCTTCTCGCCCCGTCGATGGAGACAGAGGTGCGGCTTGCGACGAAACAGCGCGCCGATGAAGAGGCGATCGGGGTATTCGCCGATAATATCCGTCAGCTGCTTCTGGCGCCGCCGCTCGGAGAGAAAAGGATTCTTGCTGTCGATCCGGGATTCCGCACAGGCTGCAAGGTCTGCTGTCTCGACAGACAGGGAAAACTTCTCCATTTCGACACGATATATCCGCACCTGACGGATGCCGGGCGTCATCAGGCAGCGGAGAAAGTGGCGGAACTGTGCGCACGGTTCGTCATAGAAGTCATAGCGGTCGGAAATGGGACCGCCGGACGTGAAACAGAGGATTTTCTGCGTTCGGCAAGCCTGCCGGGCAGCATTCCGGTCGTGGTAGTGAACGAAAGCGGGGCATCGGTGTATTCAGCATCGGAAGCGGCCCGTGAAGAATTTCCCGATCTCGATGTCACAGTGCGCGGGACGGTTTCTATAGGGAGGCGGCTTATGGACCCGCTTGCCGAGTTGGTGAAAATCGAGCCCAGGTCTATCGGGGTCGGTCAGTACCAGCACGATGTGGATCAGGGGCGCCTGAAGGAGAGGCTGGACGATGTGGTGATAAGCTGCGTGAACACTGTTGGTGTCGAGGTGAACACCGCGAGCAGGGAGCTTTTGACCTATGTTTCGGGTCTGGGTCCCGCGCTTGCACGGAATATCGTGGTGTACCGCAACGAACACGGGCCGTTCCGTTCGCGGGTGGAGATACTCGATGTACCGCGTCTCGGAGGGAAGGCTTTCGAGCAGGCCGCCGGTTTTCTCCGTATCTCCGGGGGTGACAATCCCCTCGATGCGAGCGCCGTCCACCCGGAAAGCTATCATATCGTCGAGGCGATGGCCCGTGATTCCGGCTGCATGGTCGCCGACCTGATGGGGGGCAGTGACAGGCGGAAGCGGATTGATATAGACGATTACATAAGCGGGACGGTCGGTCTTCCGACGCTCAATGATATCATGAGTGAACTGGAAAAACCGGGACGTGACCCACGTGAGCCGTTCGAGCTTTTCGTTTTTTCCGAAAGCGTGCGGACCATTGAAGACCTGACACCCGGTATGAGGCTTCCCGGTGTCGTGACGAACGTCACAGCGTTCGGGGCGTTTGTCGATATCGGTGTGCACCGTGACGGCCTCGTCCATATCAGCCAGATGGCGGACCGGTATGTGAAGAATCCCGCGGATGTGGTGAAAGTCCACCAGAAAGTCATGGTGACTGTCACCGGGGTCGATGTCGTGCGCCAGCGCATTTCCCTGTCGATGAAAAGTACGGTTGTATCCGGGTGATGCGGATGGATTCATTCCCGGCGGATCACCTGTTGAAACCACCGGACTTTACATCCCGGTTCAGCCGGGTAACATACAAATTCATACGATAAACACGCACCGCACCGGCGTTTGTATCCGTTCGAGCGGTTCTGCACGGCGCAGTAACTCTGAGGAGTCAATGATGAAACACCCCCTGGTGAAAAGTATTTTCGTGTGTTTCTGCCTTATGTTCTCGATGTCGTATGCTGTCCGGCCGGAAGATATCGCATTGCGTGTCGTCCCGATAGACTGGGTACGGTTCGAGGGACCTGTCACGATGAACGAGGACATGAAACAGTGCGCCCTGATGTTGTTGAACGCCGACCGCTACAACCTCAGGTGGATAAAAGATATATTCGCCAGGTCCGAGGACCCTGAATGGGGGATATACCGTCCGGAGAATTTCAAGGAACAGGGGATACGCCCCGCGGCGAGCGCCGCTTTCGCCCTTGCAGTGACCCTTAAAACCGGCATTTTCGATGAAAAGGCGGCGGGTGTTTCAGAAAATGAGGCGATGGACCGGATAGTCAAGCTCCTCAAGGGGATAGCTGCGGTGCACGGGAAAAACACCGCGTTAATGAAAGTCTGGGGTGACCAGTGGCAGTCCGCATTATGGACATCCCTCATGGGATTTGCAGGCTGGATCCTGTGGGAGGACATCTCCGAAGAAGCCCGTACGATGATCGCATCCGTCATCGAATACGAGGCCAACCGTTTCATCAGCCCCTGGTACGAGGTGCCGTACTGGAACGGCACGGGGGGGGATTCAAAGGGGGAGGAAAACGCATGGAATTCCACCATCCTGCAGATCGCAGTCGCCATGATGCCCGCTCATCAGCACGCAGCCGAATGGAAGCGGGTGTGCAGCGAACTGATGGTGAGTTCGTTCTCCCGAAAGGCCGACATGGAGGACAGTCTCACGGTGATCGACGGCCGTCCGGTCAGGGAATGGCTGAAGGGCTACAATCTCCATGAGGACGGGTACATCATCAACCACAGGCTCATCCACACTGACTATATGGTATCGATCAAGCAGAACATGCGCGCGTATATCACGCAGTCCCTTGCGGGCGAGCCGGTCCCTGAAGCGGCAGACTTCAATTTCGCCCGTGTGTACCGGTTTCTCGTCACCTACCGGTTTCCCTCACCGCCATACGGAAAACCCGGCGGGACAATGTACGTTCCCGGCAGCCCGAACGTCTATTATCCCGAGGGAAACGACTGGAGCCCTTACCGTTACGATATTTACTACCTCATGGATGTCTACGCCCACATGCTTCACTACGACGACGGCCTTCCCTATAAGGCATCCGAGTGGATGCGCCTCCGGGCGGACAGGATGCTCGTCATGCAGAACCGGTTCAGGGACCGGCACATGTATGCCCGGGGCGAGTTCAACACCTATGAGGGCCGTGAACAGCTTGCGGCATGGCAGCTCGCCGAGGCTTTCCTCCTTTTCTGGCTCGATGCCCACGGTGCAGTGAGCCCACGGTCGAACTGGCTCGAATGAGCGGATTGTTCCGATTTCGGATTGCGGATTGCGGATTGCGGATTGAAATATTGTGTAGGGGCAACTCTTGTGGTTGCCCTGATACTTATAACAAGGCTCTTTCGTGTTTGCATGACCCCCCTGCCTGCGGGTATCCGGGATAGAACAGACCCCCCTGTCCTTCGGACATCCCCCCTTTTAGGGGGGACACACAAAAACACCTGACCCAGGAACTTGATGGTATTGCGGTTTAAATTCCCCCTAAAAGGGGGGACACGGCGCAGCCGAGAGGGGTCTTTGATTGCGGATTGGAAAAACGATGAGGGGAGACAACAGAGTATAACATTTTGTCAACGGATGATAACAAATCGGGGGGAAAGTAAACAGGGGATAATAGAGGGATAGAGAGACTGTTCATCAGGCAATGTTTTATTATTACGATATAACAAATCTTTCTTGACATAGCTGGGGATATTGATATATTGTGCATATATTTTTTAAAGTTATGATTATAAAAGCTCTCAAATGATGAAATGGGGAATGTAGTGTCAATTGAAAGAGCAGACTTCTATTCCATAACTGAACAAGACTTACAAGAGCTTGTTGATGCTCAAGTATCTGAAGGCCTGCGTCTTGATTACAAACTTACTCAATATGGAAATAAAGACTCTGATAAACGTGAAATGCTTAAGGATGTTTCTGCTCTTGCAAACACAAACGGCGGTCATCTGATTATTGGAATTAAAGAAAGAGGTGGAATTGCTAAAGAATTGGTAGGTATTGATATTGATGCGGATGCAGAAATTTTACGAATGGAACAGATTACGCGCAATGGATTAGAACCACCTGCTCCAGGGATTAGAATCAGACCAATAATATTGTGTACAGGTAAAATAATTCTGCTTATACGAGTCCCACGCAGTTGGAATCCACCGCACCGAGTCATAAGACAGGGAGTTAACAGATTCTACATCCGTCATTCTAACGGGGTACATGAGCCAAGTATAGAGGAGTTACGTGCTTTGTTTAATCAATCGGCATCAGCTTTGGAACAAGCCCGTCGCTTTAGAGATGAAAGGATTCATGTTGTATGCAGCGGCTATGGTCAAAAACCTCTTGAAGCAAATGGGCGTCTCTTCCTTCACATTGTACCGGTAGCATCTTTTTCAGGTATGGTAAATCTCGACTTGGAAGAAGTATCCCAAAAGTATCAGGTATTTAGACCCCTTGGTGAAACGGATATGACACCGCGTTTCAATTATTATGGTTTCATTATTGAACGGGGTGGTCCAAACAATTTTGGCTATACACAAATATTTCGTAATGGCATTTTTGAAGCAACAATTGCAGGATTTGTAAGGGAATATAATGATCAATTAAGAATTTCAGGTTTGGGGTTGGAGGGAAAGTTCTTTCAGCGGTTATATTCATACATCATGGGTCTAAGGGATGTTGGTGTTCCTCCGCCTTTAATTATTATGATTACATTAGAGGGAGTCCATGGTATTTATTACACAGTAAGTAAAGAACATTGGTTACACGAAGAAATTCCATTACCCGAATCTGTTTTTACGTTACCTGAGTGTGTATTAGAGGATTATGGAACAGAGATTGATTACCATCGAGCAGTTCGTCCTGCCTTTGATGCTCTTTGGAATGCGATCGGTTACTCAAAATCTCAATTTTTTGATGAAAAAGGTCTATGGGTTGGAGACCGGAAACGGTAATGAGTTATCAATAATATACATTAAAATAAAAATATAATAATACAATAGATGATAGTATGCATCTAATTTAAACCTAAATTGGATTGAATTTTAATCTTTCTACTTGTGGATAAATCCCGGGCTGTTTTTTTGGTTCCCGTCTGCCCCGGAGGGACTTTATGATAATTGCCCGTTATTTCACCGCCGGGCGCACTATTTCACCGCCCTCCTAAATCCTGATGAATATCTTCCGCGAATAGAGCAGGCAGGCGATGTACCATATCGCCAGAAGGACGATATTGTCCTGGACGATTTTCCCGGCGACTCCGAGATTCCTGAGAAACGGCAGGGTGAAGATACCGATGAAATTATTCAGCCACCCTCCGAGGAGTTCTTTAAACAGGTAGATGAAAATCGGGTTCATACCGGCAATCACCATGAATTTCACCGGTTTCCTGATGCCCCTGACATCGACCACCGTATAGAACAGGGCAAGCACAAGGAGGCTCCAGCCGCCGCTTTCAATGATGAACGAGCTGGTACAGATACGCTTGACAATCGGGGTGAGTGGGTCGAGGGCGAGTCCGAGAGCGATGCCGATGACGCCCCCTGCGGCGAGGATGAGTATTTTCCGTCCGGCGGGACGGCTGCTTTTGAGGACGGTTCCGGCGATCACGCCCCACATGGTGTGAGCGGTCGAGCCGATGAAATTGATGGTGACCCAGCCCCCGCCGGGATTGATTTTACCCATGAGGATTCTGTCCATAAATGCCCCCAGGTTGCTGTCTTTCGCCCATGGGTCGGTTACGCCGGGGACGGGGATGAACCGGTAGGCGAGGTAATTGAACAGAAGAATCGCGAACGAGACGATAAGCTGGGTTCTGAGGGATTTACGCATGAACAGAAAAGCGATGAAGTAGGTGAACGAGAGCTGTGTGAGCACGTTCCACAATTCCCAAACCGGCCTGTTACGGTACGAGCAGTGCAGGATGACCCCGAGAAAGAAGAGAATGAACGATCGTCTGAAGACATGCACAAGGCTGCGGTTCCATGTTTCCCCGCGTTCCCATCGTACGGCAAACGAAAACGGCATGGCGACACCGACGATGAACATGAAGAACGGCTGTATCAGGTCCCAGAAATACATGCCATGCCAGGGATGGTGGGTGAACTGATGGGCGAACCATCCGAGATGCGGATAATCCTGTAAATACGGTATGCCGAACCCTTCCGATACCAGAAGAATCATGGTCAGACCCCGAAACGCATCGAGGGATTCAAGTCGTTTCGGAAGGAGTGATGTATTCATGTCGTTAACCATCATATTCTCCTTGAAACAGAGTCGTATCTATAAAACTCCGGAAGCCAGTTCGTTTCATCCCGATCATTGCCGTGACGGAGCTGCCCGTCCGCCGGTACGCTGCCATTTCATGATATTACCCTGAGCACGCCTGTCCCAGGTGACGATGAGCAGGGTATCCGGTCCGGAAAACATCATCCTGACCTTGACCGGCTTGAGATTTCCCGGCATGAGGAACAGGCCGGTGTACCCGCCGTCGACAAGCGGTCTGATGGTGGAGATGACCGCTTTCCCGGATTGTATGTCCCTGCCGCGAAAACCCGGAGTCGCTTTGATAAAAGCGGCAACCCCGCCATCGGTGGACTGACGGATCGACATGACAATCCCTTTGTCTGTGGTCCACTCCCCCATGAGCGGCTGGTACCGTTCGAGTGACAAAGCTCCCGCACAGGCAGCACAAATGCATGCCGCCATGATGAGACCGGTCAGTGGTATTCTACCTTGATTTCTTTGAATCCATGCCGGGGTTCTCCCCTCACGGGAAAAGTTTTCAGGGGTGTTGATGAGTTGTTTCATAATCCTCCAATCAGGCTCCGATCGTGGTGAGCAGGAACAGGAGACCGACGATGCCAAAGACAGCGGCGACAGACACGGTAAAACCGACAATATCGACCTTGTCCCACCGGTCGAACTCCCAGTCGGACGAGCGGAAGAGTTTCAGGTGATCGAACCGCCGGGGATTTTCATAGGACTTGTTCATTTCCCTGTTGTCGAGAACACGGTCCTGGGAAACCTGCGTCTTCATTTTAACAAAGAACCGGTCGAGTAGTTTTTTATCGTCGGGAGCGGTCAGGAGCGCCACGATGACCAGGAGGATGAACGGAACTGTTGTCCGGACGATGAGCCTGATAGTCTCATTGAGCGCATGGGGATTCTTCGAGAGGTCGAACCCGAGTTTGTCGAACAGGAGGAGCTCGATATTCACCGAGCCGCTGCCATACAGGTACCCGTGATCGCCGGTCTTGACTCCCTTTGTCCAGAATATAGACCGCTGTTCGAGGGTGTAAGTTTTTTCGTAGGTCTGACCGATCTCGATCGTCCGGGGACGGGGGCTCTGCGCCCTCCCCTCGGCGGACGCTCTGTCCCACGCTGCGATTTCACGATCACGGTCCTTCACATCCATTTCACGGACGGTGTAGCTCCTGACCAGGGGGGTCGGATTGGTCATGGTGAGGTTGTCGGGGTTGGTCCGCATACCGGGAAAGACAAGCGGCACCAGGATCGGCAGGATAAAAAAGATCGCCAGGGTGCTCAGTATCGAGGACCACGCCGCAATTCTGGTCGCCCTGCGCCATTTCATGCCGAGCCAGAACGAGGCGGCGAGCATGACGTTGAACTCCCAGATGAACTTCAGAAGCTGAAGAATCGTGTCGAACTGTGTCGCGATGAGCGCCCCGCCCATGACCACAAGCGCCCCCATCACCCGTCCGACCCAGATGTAATGCTCTTCGCTTCTGCCAGTGAAGAGCGGCTTGTAGATGTTCTGGGTCAGGAGGCTCGATGCGGTGAGCATCAGGCAGTCTGCAGTCGACATGAGCGCGGCGGTCAGGCACGCGATCATCAGGCCGACAAGTCCCATCTTCAAGGGTCCGAGGAGATCGAGAGTTGCGTATCCCCAGACCAGGTCAGAATCGTGGACCGTCTCGTGGTAGAGCACGATTGCCGAAAGGGCGAACAGCCCCCAGAACACCGTGCAGAACCGTTTCATGAAAAGACCCGAGACGAAGCCGAAACGGGCGGTGTACTCGTCCTTCGCCGAGCCGATGGCGACGAGGGCGTTCGGCTGGACCGGCGTGTTGAGTGATATCATGATGCTGATGACAAGGATGTAATACCAGGTGAAATCGATAGCGGCCGGAGACCCGAAAATTTCGAAATAGGATTCCGGGATCTGCTGATGGATTGTCCTGAACGCGTCGAGAAACCCGCTGCCCCCATAGATGGAATTGATTTTCGCCCATCCGAACGGGAGGAGCAGGAAAGTCAGGATGATGATGAAGACCCCCTGGACGGTGTCAGTTATGAATGCCGCCATGAGCCCGCCGGTCACAGTATAGATCAGGACGATAAAACAGACGATCCAGATGAGGGTATTCATGTCGATATTTGAAAAGACATTCCGTGGTTTAAGTATCTGCAGTTCCTGCAACCGGGCCTTCTGCACTTCGCTGAGGATGAGATAATCCTTCTGCCGGAGATCGTTGAGTTCCATCGCGAGGTTGTACTCGCCGCGCTCTTCCGTGGTAAACTGCTCGATGGATTTCGGGGTGAGCGCCATGACCGTTTTACTCATGGCGCTGAATCCGACAGACAGGTACGCCATCATGCAAATCGAGCCGAGGACCGCATAGGTCGCGGCCATCCGTTTCGAACCGTACCGTTCCTCGAAGAAATCCCCGAGCGTCATGAGGCGCAGGCGGCGCAGCCAGGGGGAAATCATCCAGTATATGGGTGTCGAGGGCAGATACAACAGGGAGCTCCATATACCCGCCACACCGTTCGTATAGGTTGTGGTGACGGCGCCGACACTGTTATCCGCTGTGGTGCTCTGCCCGAAGGACGCGAAGGTCTGAATGAACTTACCGAACCTCCGCCCCGCCAGAAAATAATCCTCCTGGTTCTGGATGCGTTTCATCGACCACAGACCGATACCGATCATGGCGATGAAATAGATAACGATAATAAGGATGTCGAGGAGTGGGAGACCGTACATGATGGATTCCTGCTTTCCTGAGTATATGGTTATAAGATATTTTTCTGTGACAGCGTGAATGACAGGCCGCTATCCCTGTTCATGAGCCGCCGTAAGAGCGGTACAGTTCAGCCACCCGGAAGATACAGGCGACGTTTTCATCAGGGGTGCCGTAATCCATGTTGATGCAACATATCCCCACTTTCGAAAGGTCCCCGGCATTTTCAAGGAGATTCGTCAGATCCGCCGCGACCTCGCCGGGTGTGCATTCCCTGATTTTCACAGGGGACAGTCGTATGTTGAAAAACGCATCCGGGATTTTCTCCCTGCAGTATGCGATATCGGCACCCCAGCCGACATCGAAGAAGCAGGCATTCGGGACTTTTGCATATCCACCGGCGACAGCGTGCATGTTGGTGCCGCAGTGATGGATGCCGTAAGGCTGGAGATGACAGGCAAGCTCACGGTCGACCGGGAGGAGAAACTCTTCGTACATCTCGTTGGAAATCATCTGCACGGAACAGTTCGAGTGGAGATTGATGGACGGTTCTATATTGAGAATGCTCCGGTTGACGGAAATAGAAGTGGTTCCGAGTTCTTTCTTCAGCTCTGTGAGAAGTTCGATCATGCTCCGGGTCATTTTTTCATAGATCGCCCGCATCATACCGGGGGTGTCGAAATACGCGGTGAACACCTCCTGACCCATCAGGTCAAGGGCGAGGTTCTGGACGCCGTTCCAGTTGATATCGCCGGTTACATAGCCGTATCTGTCCCTGAGTATCCGGACAAGGTTGAAAAAGTCCCTGAAATCAGGATTTTCTACCGGATCGGGCATGTCCATGTCGTAGAGTTCACGGGCGGTCATGGTGCGTGGGATCACCACAGGGCTGCTGTCAGGGGGAAATTCAAGTGTGCAGCCCCACAGGGATGAGAGCATATAACCTGCCGCGAGGTGCACGGGGCCTGCAACTGGTTCCGGAACCGGGTGTTCCTCGCCATAATCGAATGTTCCGAACCGTTCCCAGAGCACGCGCCTCATGCGCATTTCGTCGTTTACCCTCCGGTCCGGGTCGAAATAGAAACTACGGTCGAATACGATCCCAGCTTCGTGATGCCACCATCTGGGGTGAAACACGATCTCCACCGGCAGGAATGTCCGTGAATCAAGTTTCATGCCGCTTCACTACCTTATATACATAGTGACAAAATTATTTACGCAAAGAGACCCTGAAACAAGTTCAGGGTGACCGTAGTAATTGCACTGTCATGCAGAACTTGTTTCGGCATCCATCCCACTCATGCAAAATTATTTATGACGTTGTGTATAAATATATTCAATGAGCAGGTATAAAACCCATTGCTCTCCGGCTGCAGGTGAATGTTATATGAGATATTTTTCCTTGTATTTCTCGTAACATTCTGGACAGAAACCGTGTGAAAATACGGCCTCGGAATGATTGCTGACATACACCTCGAACGGCACCCACTGATCTTTGTACCGTATCCGCTTGCACGATGAGCAGACCGGAAGAAAACCCTCGAGATACCTGATTTTCTTTAAAAACCGGTACGAAATGGTGATGATAATCAGGGCGAGCAGGGAAATGCATACGGTTTCCTCGAGGCTTTCTATCCAGTTGATGGGTGTCGCCGGGGCTCCGAAAACGATATGTGGGATATCGATTATTTCGTCTAACCACAGGAGCAGAATGATAACACCGAATCCGATTATCTCATTGACGATGATCCGGATTTCAATCATTTTTTTACTCATGACATGCACCCCCTGTATACCAATCTCCTTGCCCTTAGATAAAACGAGGGATTCGTGGGAAGTTACACCGTACTTAAAATTCATTTATCAAAAACAAATAAATGCTCGTGCATTATATAATAAGAAGAATATCCTTTATATCTTTTTCAGTACGAGATTCAGTAGTGTCCGGTAAATATTGGTATTATGTAATGATAATACGTTATTAGACAAGCAGTTGCAAGCTTTTTTATAATTTATGAAATTGAAAATGGTTTCAAAATATTTACTTGCTTTTACCCCCTTTCCGGGCTCACGCCCGACTTTCCCCCGTAGGGGGCAAGCTATCGTTTAACAACAGGTTGTATTCCTGCCCCATCGGGGGAAGGATGTCCGTAGGACAGAAAGGGGGCTTTCTCAATATGGTTTTTTAAATTTAACCGGACAGTAATGTACGAAATTATTAGTTAATCTCCAAATCAGCGTTCGAAATTACGGTTGATCCAGGTGATCTGCTTATCGTAATTCGGGTTCATTTTGTATGATATTCTGTTGTCGGTGATGGACGCGCCCGCGATCCGGATATTCTCCATGTTCCAGTTTCCGAGGCCTGCCTCGCCGCACCATTCGAGATATTTCATGTAGAAGGGATCGATGCCCATGACCTCGGTGCAGACACGGTCGCACGCCACAAAATCCGTGCTTGCGATGCTGATGTTGTGGTCGACAGGTGTCCCGTCCCACGGTCCGTCGCCCTCGATCCCGGTAATGCCGTCCACGACAGCAAGGTCGGGATAGACTCCCTCGAGAGCGAGCCGGAAAATGTTGTAGCTCAATTCCTGGCCGCTGGAGCCTTCGCCGCCGCTTCCACCGTGCATCCTGCCTTTCTGGCTGCCCTGACCCTTGTAGTTGCCGACCGGCGAGCCCATAACGATGTTCTTGAGAGAATAGGTCCCTACGACGCAGTTATGGGTTTTCAGACGCGCTGCGGATATAACGTAATTGTCGGGATCGAAATACATTTTTATGATATCGATGGGCACGGGGTGCTGTTTCCACTGGTGAATCCATTTGCGTTCGAGCGGCTGTGTGTTGGCATCGACGAACTTCACACCTTGGAATTTCCTGGCGATAGGGGAATATCCATACAGCTCATAGCCATCCATCATCTCGTTCGTTTTCGAGCTGCCGACACCCTCGGCAATCCATACTTCGCCATCGTAGAACCCACGGAGAAACTGCAGAATTCCCTCGATCTGGCCTGGATAGGTGGAATGAATGCGATGGTCCTCTGTGGGGAAGCCGGCATTGACCTTGATGATAACCTGCCTATTGCCGATTGCCCCTGCGACATCCGCCTCAAGCGGCTTGAGCGATTCGTACGTCCCCTTCCTGCGGTCTTCGTTTTTTGCAATGGACACCGTGCTGATGCCGGTAATCTGCTGTGACTTGCCGGAACCGGTGGCGTAGCGCACCGTATTCTGCCGGGAAGCGCAGCCGGTTATCCCAAATCCGGCAACGGCAAGGCCTGATGTGCCGAAAAACGCGCGTCTCGTCATCGTTTGTTTCGTTTCGTTCATTTGAAAGCTCCCTGCATGCCGGTCAAATTGTCTCACACCTGATTTCATTGACTATTAAAGCTTGGTGAAAAATATCATCTGTGCAGATACATGCTGTAAGAGGTCAGCACGAAGTGCTGATTTACCCCGAATTATTCATAAACTTTTAGATTTTCTCCAGCGTAAAATCACTCACCCCCTTGATCCCCCTCTCTCACACGTGAAAGAGGGGGACAAGATATATCCGTTAGTGATTGTACTCCCCTACTCTTACGGGAAAGAAAAGGGGTAAGGGGGATGAGTTATATAATAATAACAATAAGTTACGCATGAATCCAATTTATTTTATGAATAAATCGGGTTAAATCATTGGCTTAATTTTTTAAAGTATTCTCTGGATCAACACCGTCATACAGTCTTGTCTCGTAAATATCGTTTCTGAAAACTGGTTTTGATAATGTCCGAACAGGATGTATATTTAAACGATAAATGTACGGTATTTCTTGCTAAACTACATAAAAACCGCGGCGTGTTCAAGAGTAATTTCACCGGTACTGTAAAGGAACGGGGGCGGTGGATTCCTCCCTGAAAGGGAAATAGTCCCTGTGCGCCAGAGACTTCTGGACCCAGCACCTGCCTGACACATAGAAAATAATACCGGGGAGAACCGATTATGGGTGAAAAGCTTATCCTCAATGAAGACCGTTTTTTCGATCCGGACCCGGCGGTCCGCGCGATTGCCCGTGACCTGTACAGGAGCGTGCGGAATCTGCCAATAGTCTGCCCGCACGGTCATGTCGATCCGCGGCTTTTCGCGGATAACCGCCCATTTCCCGGTCCGGCGGAGCTGATGATCATTCCCGACCACTATGTGTTCAGGATGTTGTATTCCCAGGGGATACCCTTCGAGTCGCTGGGAGTGCCGCGGACTTACGGGGTGCCGGTCGAACGGGATATGAGAAAGATATGGCAGATTTTCGGGGAGCATTTTCACCTGTTTGCCGGTACTCCCTCGGGGGTGTGGCTCTCGCACGAACTGTCGTCGGTCTTCGGGGTCGCAGAGAAACTCACCGGGGAATCGGCGCAGCGCATCTACGATCATATTCAGGACAGGCTCCTGTCCCCTGAATTTCTGCCGCGCGCCCTTTATGACCGGTTCGGAATCGAGGTGCTCACCACGACGGACGCCGCGACCGACACCCTCGAACACCACCGTGCGATCAGGGAATCGGGCTGGAACGGCAGGGTGATTCCCTGTTTCCGGCCCGACGGGGTCATCAATCTCAACGCGTGCGGGTGGCTCCAGAACCTGGGGGCGCTCAGCGAAATCAGCGGAATCGATATTTCCTCGTATCCGGATTTCATCAGGGCACTGGAAAACCGCCGCGAATTTTTCAAATCGATGGGAGCCGTCTCGACCGACCATGCAGTCCTTGTCCCTTACACACACCGTCTTTCCGAGCATGATGCCGAATCGATCTTCCTGAGGGCCCTCCGTAATGAAACCACAGACGAAGACGCATTCCTCTTCACCGCGCACATGCTCATGGAGATGGCCCGAATGAGCACCGAGGACGGGCTCGTGATGCAGCTCCATCCTGGATCGTACCGTGACCATAACACACTGGTGTACGACAGGTTCGGGCCGGACAGGGGCTGTGATATTCCCGTGCGCACAGAGTTCACGGAAAACCTCCGGGAACTCCTCAATGCCTACGGCAACGACGCGCGGCTCACCGTCATCGTGTTCACGCTTGACGAATCGGCGTATTCACGAGAACTCGCACCCCTTGCGGGGCATTATCCGGCGATGAAGCTGGGACCGGCCTGGTGGTTCCATGACAGTATCGAGGGGATGAAACGTTACCGTCGGAGTGTGACAGAGACCGCGGGTATCTACAATACGGTCGGATTCAACGACGATACCCGGGCATTTCCATCCATCCCCGCCCGTCACGACCTCGCGCGGCGTGTCGATGCCGATTTTCTCGCGGGTATGGTCGCACGGCATATCATCGACGAAACCGAAGCGCACCGGATGATCAGAGAACTCACGTATAATCTGGTCAAGAGATCGTACAGGCTGGATGCGGACGGTGGATGATCGAGACGCCTGACTGGCCGGGAACCATCAGGAAACGGGATGTGACGTCTCATGAGTGATTTTTCGCGAAATTCCGGGGAACTGAACAGTTTTATCCGCCATCACCTTCCGGCGGGATTGGACCTTTCAATCTATCCCGGTTCCCTGTACCGGGTGAACGGAACGTATTTTTTTATGGCCCGCCGTCCTTCGGGTGATAAATTCCTGTACATCCTTTCCGATCGGGCATCCGGCGGTTCCGCGGCTCCATTCGTCGGGGATGTGTTTCCCACGGGTGCGGGCGTGGACAGCATGAGCATCACCCGGTGCCCGCTGAGCAATGAAAATGCCCGGGCGCTTCGGAAGGTTTTCCCTTTCACCAGTCCGGTTACGCTCGGCACGGGGAATTCGTTCGGATTCGGAGACCGGCTGGGTGTGGCGAATCCCGGGCACATCAGGGCTTTTTCCGGCGCCCCCTTGAAACCGGTCATCGCCCAGCAATCGATCAGGGAGCTCGAACGTACCGGGAGAACCCCCGAGGAAGTCATGGATGCGGCGACATGGGCGGTATTTCAGGAAGGGTACCGTGGCGGGTTCGGCGCCGATGCCGACCATCTCAAGACCACTGACGACATCACCCGTATGGCACATTCGGGATTCACCATGTTCACCTTCGATCCCGGCGAGCATGTGGACAAGGACGCGGAAAGACTTCCGGTATCGGAACTCGCCATCCGGGGGAAGCTTCTTCCCTGGGATGAGCTTGAGGACAGCTTCGACGGATATATCAAACGATATGGCGGCAGGCGTTTCAGGGTCAGCGACATACTCACGCTCGAACCCGATGAAACCGATGTCGTCCGCGGTATCGTCAAGTACGGGAAGGTCATCGCCCATGCCAGAAAATGTGCCCTGCACCTCGAAGATATCATGGGCGGGCGGGCACATGAAATCGAGCTCTCGGTCGACGAAACCGATTCCCCAACGACGCCGTTCGAACATTTTCTCATCGCGCACGAGCTCGGCCGTCTTGGCGTTCGGCTGGTTAGTCTCGCGCCGCGTTTCGTCGGTGATTTCGAGAAAGGAGTCGATTACCGCGGTGACATCCGGCTGTTTGAAACGGAATACCGTAAGCATCTCGACATCGCCCGTGCATGCGGGGGATACAAGCTGAGCCTCCATTCTGGCAGCGACAAGTTCAGCGTCTACGATGTGATCGGACGGTATAAGGACGGGAGTTTTCACGTCAAGACAGCCGGAACCAGTTATCTCGAAGCGCTCAGGACGGTCGCGGCGCATGAACCATCGCTGTTCCGTGAAATCCTCGATTTCTCGCGCGGGCGCTACGACGCGGACAAACGGTCGTATCACGTGTCAGCAGATCCCTCGAAGGTGCCGGCGGCGGCCACGATCCCGGACGACAGCCTGCTTGAACTTTTCGATCAGGACGACGTCCGCCAGGTTCTTCATGTCACCTTTGGCACAGTGCTGACCGCGCGCCGTGACGATGGAGGAACATTGTTCAGAGATCGTATGATGCAGTGCCTCGAGGAACATGAAGAAACGCATTACGGGTTTCTTGTCAGTCATTTCCACCGCCATATCGAGCCGCTGGTCACCTGAGAACGCGTTCAATGGGTCGCCGGCAAAGATAGTCTGCCCGTGCTCATGTTGCTGGAAACGAAGAAACCATACCGATGTTGCGGAAAGAGAGATATGTACTTCGAGGGCGGTGAAAAGTATTTTTTTCACGCGCCCAATAATGAAATATGTTGTCTATGTGCTGTCAAGGGCATGTAAATCAGCACATTGTGCTGACCCTTGACAGCATGTATCTACTAAGATGATATTTTCACCGGGCTTTTCTGAGGAAGGAAAAACCCGAACCATACCCTGTCATTTCAGTCCCGAATAAAAGCCCTCTATCTTCTCCCGCATGGTGAGAAATTCATTATAAATCGCATCGAAGTTTTCTTTGGACTTTTCGGGTGTGCTTCCGAGTGTTTTGAGTACTTCCGGCGAGGATTCGATAACCATACTGTCCCCCGGATTCCCGATTTCTGCTTTACGGCACATGTAATCCCCCAGATTGACAAGCCGTGTCAAAAGCGTGTCGCCTTCGGGATTGACCGTGGGGTCGTGATGATAGAAGACCGTGGAAGTAATTTCCTCCGGAAGACGCCAGATATCGCAGAGCATTTCCCCTATCATGCAGTGGTCCGTGTTCAATACTTTTTGTTCGGCAAGAATAATCGGGCACTTCATTTCTTTGGCATATTCAACGACCCTGGAGTAATGAGACGGGAACATGAGAGCGAGCAGGATTTTACCGATATCGTGGAGAAGCCCGACGGTATAGACGATATTGGGACGTTCTATGTTGAGTTTCTGTGAAATCAATTGTGCGGCTTTCCCCACACCAGCTGAATGGAGCCAGAGACCGCCCCGGTCAACTTTTGTGGGATTTTTTGAACTGAAAAGATACCTCACTGTTGTGACGGTGGTGACCAGTTCCTTGATCGGGTCGAATCCGAGAATGATAACCGCGCGCCTGATCGAGGTGATTTGTGTGGTGGCTCCGTAGTATGCCGAATTGGCGATTTTGATGATGTAGGCGGTCAGCGGCGGGTCACGCTCGATGATCGCCGAGAGGTCCACGGCACTTGAAGACTCATCGTAGATCGTTTTGATGACTTCGCCGACGACACTTGCGGATGTGGGGATTGTCGACGATATCGAATCCTTTAATTCCTCAATAAACTCCGTTGGCATAGTATTACAATTGTCCTTGATGGTTTATTATGAAAGAATACAAGTTGACTCAACTTTATCATGCAACATGATCGTCATTCCCGAGAACGAAGTGAATCGGGAATCCTGAAATCAAATTAATTGTATATACAAGTCATTCCATTCAGGATTGTCTCTTTCAATGAGTTCAATTTTCCATTGTCTGTTCCACTTTTTAAGTCGCTTCTCACGTTGTATAGCATTTTCAATATCTTCATATTGTTCGTAGTAGACCAACAGGTGAACGTCGTATTTCTTGGTAAATCCATCAATAAGATCATTCTTGTGCTCATACACCCGACGGATCAGATTATTTGTCACTCCAATGTACAATGTACCGTTTCGCTTGCTTGCAAGAATGTAGACATAGAATTGTTTCATTGCCGTATGGATTCCCATTTGCACGGGAATGACAAAAAACTTGTTTCCCAAGCTTTCACTGTTGAATATCACTGGGTTAATCGAACAGTCAGCTATCTTTTTTCTCACAAAACGCGTAAGGTCTTCATTTCTCTCGCAAAAGCGCAAAAAAGTAAAAAATAGAGGAACAAATATATCTTCATTTTTTTATATTTTTACTGAACATGAGAACGAACTGTCCGAACAATTCCGGATCGAACTCGTCTTTCATCTCTACATGCATTTTTTTCAGTGCTTCGAACGATTTTTGTGCCTTCCTGAAAGGACGGTAGGATGTCATCGCATCGAACGCATCGGCAATCGAGCAGATTTTACTGTACTTTTGAATCTGATCTCCTCTGAGTCCCCTGGGATACCCTTTTCCGTTGTTCCGTTCATGGTGCTGGAGAATGATGTTTTTCGTTTCTTCCGTAACGAGGTTGAGCGATTTTAAAATAATGTATCCAGCCTCCGGGTGTTTTTTTATGATTTTCCATTCTTCATCGGAGAGTGAGCCCTGCTTATGTATGATGTTCATGTCAATCTTGTTTATTCCGATATCGTGGAGGAAGAATCCCGCCGCTATCTCGGACATGTCGAAATCGACTTTTTTCGCCAGCACTTCTCTCGCCAGACCCATTCCGTAAATCCCGACGTTGACGAGATGGTTGTAAATGTTGTAACTTAATGTGGTCATGGAAATCAGATCATTGATTGCATCTTTATGTTTCAGAACATAGTCGCTGACTGTCCTGACCAGGTTTTTCAAGCGGACGATTGTATCGGCTTCGGGTTTTTCACAAACCAGCCTGGCGAGATGGGTCAAAAGCGCATGGGAGATCCGTGCCTTGGTCGGAGAATTGATAAACGGGTCGTTGATAACGAGTATCAGAAAGTTCTCCACATACCGGTAAAACATATCCAGTTCGGCGTTTATTCCGTAGAAAAGCGAAATCGATTCTTTGAATATACGGCTGTGAACTGTGGCATTATATGGCTCTCCGCCTTTGTGAAACAACAGGTATGTCTTAATGGGAGTTTGGGTATAGATGGAGAACGAAGGTACGGTGTCGATCCTCATAAACATCGGATGAATAGGGAAATGAGCCGCCAGATCGGGATTAACCGGCTGGGGTGCGGTTGACCCATTCTTCGTGGGGACCTGGTCGTTTATTCCGGCAGAGGTGCGCTGTTCCATATTCATGGGAAAGATATTCCAGTCACAATATTTTCGGAATGAAATATATACTATTCCTATTTTCAGTGTAACAATTATTTTTGTCCTGAAATCTCCGATGCTTTCGTTCCGGGATGAATCTGATCAAATTTTTTTTATTGTGCCGGGATATTACCGGGACAACGTGATACCCTGAGGCGTTTTTCGTGGAGAGTTCATTCCCGGTATTCTCGTTTATATGCCCCATGAAGGGAAAGTTCCTGTTGATATTGCACTACAGGTACTGTATACTATTTCTGTAACTCCGGTACTCCGCCACCCACAGCCCCAGAACCTGTACTTATTCGGAAAGGGAGCCGGGCATGACCGTTTCTGATAACGATGTTTCGGCCATACTCCGCGCCTTCAGTTTCGCCGCGGTAAAACACGACCGTCAACGCCGTAAAGGCGGAGCCGCCTCCCCGTATATCAATCACCTGATCGATGTGGCGGACAGACTCTGGAATACCGGAGGAATCCGTGACATACGGCCCGTGCTCGCCGCTATTCTGCACGATACGGTCGAGGACACCGGCACGACCATGGAGGAGCTCGAGAGTGAATTCGGTGAGGATGTGGCTGCGATTGTTCTCGAGGTGACCGATGATAAAAGCCTCCCGGAGGCAGAGCGGAAGCGTCTGCAGGTCGAACGGGCGGGCGACCTGTCGTACCATGCCCGGCTGGTGAAAATCGCCGACAAAATTTCTAATATACACGATATTCTCGAATCCCCGCCTGTCAACTGGTCACGAGAGCGGAGACTTGCGTACATCGGCTGGGCAGAGCAGGTCATCGACAGGATACGCGGAACAAATAAGCCTCTCGAGCGTTATTTCGACGATCTCATTGCCAGGGGGAAAGAGAGCCTCGGAAATTCGTGAGGGGCGTCCAGGACAAAACGGCTATGATATGCAAGGATGAGAACTACGCCTGTGAACCTGTATAAAAAAGCTTTCGTCCTGGCGTGTCGGGAAAGAACGCTTTGTTACATCCCAACCCTGCCACACTCACGTTGCCCGTTCTCTCTTAATTACACTCGGGCATGAGCGGCCCCGCAAGCTCCCGGAGGTAAAACAGCCTGCCCGGCAGTGTGGGCATGAAGGTCGAGGGTATCCAGATATCCGGCTCGTGGTGGAGGGTCACCACAAAGGACATCCCCTGCCACATCATGCCCCTCCCGAGAGTCCCGTCGCAACCGCCGATCACAGAGTCGGATTGCAGAAAAAGGCCCGGCCCGATGGTGTTGGCGAACGCGGGGACAAGTGTCGTCCGGCTTTTAAAACTCGTGATGGCGTTCTGCTCGATGGTGAGCGGGTGGAGCTTCGCGCCGAGACGGTACGGCTGGCGTTTCCATTCTTCAACGGTTGCGAACTCGGCTGCGAAGTGCGGCTCCCAGAATGCGATATGGCACACCCGCCCGATTCCGAAAACGGTGACGAGTTTCGCCCCGTTGCCCCGTAACGCGGCTATGGCACCTGGATAGTCCGGCAATGAGGTTTTCGTGGCGAACATGCGCTGTTTTTCCGGGACGGTCAGGTAGCCGAGTGGCCCGTAGAATACCTGTTCCATAGCGTTCTGGAACGCCCCGGGATTGTCGGGAGGAAGCGTGGTGCCCTCGCCATCCGACCACTCGTCCATATTGAATCCGTATACATGATCGCAGGGTGTCTGCCAGGCTTTCAGGAACTGAACCGCCCACCGGTACATGCCCATGGGGCCAACAGGAAGAATGAACGCTATCTTTCTATGGGTGTCACGGGCATGTTTGATTTCCATGGCGATTTCAAATCCCATGAGCGTATCGAAGTCGGTGAGCGTCGCGCAGGCGACCGGCCTGAAATCCGGATGCCACCAGCTTTCCCGCTCCTCGATTGTTTCAGGCGGCCTGCCGCAGAGTTCGTCGAACCGGACGAGATTCCATCCGGCCGGGAAATAATTCTCCATCAGAGATCCTTCGAGTGTCGTGATCAGATTCAGTTCCATTGCAGGCCCCTTTCTGTCTTCAATCCTGTCGTTATGGTGTTCATGTTAAAAGCCTGGCGAAAAATATCATCTGTATAGTTACATACTGTCAAGGGTCAGCACGATGTGCTGATTTACATGCCATTGACAGCACACAAACAATATATTTCATTATCGGGCGCGTGAAAAAATACTTTTTCACCGCCATCTTAAAAGCGGTTGCACATAAACCAGAACACATGGATGCGTGTGAGTATCGATACGTGATATGTATGATACGTGCGTCCGGAGTTGTCAACCGTAAAAAAATAATTTCTCTCCGGTCACAAAGAATATCGATTGATTTCCTTCTGAATTTTGCTAATTTGCCGATATTCGATGGGCATCTCGTGCATTTTATGCGGAGTGAGATGTGGAAAATAAAAGAAAATACAAACGTCTGGAACTTTTCGTACAGTTCAAAGGCGATGAATGACGAGGGATTAACAGGCCGGCGCCTGAAAGATATCTGTTGTTATTCAAGAAAGGGGAATGAGCATGAATTCGAAAGAACGCGTCAGGACCACGCTCACAAGACGGGGCATCCCGGACAGGATTCCCGTCCAGTTCGACCTCTGCCGGTCGCTCATTCAGCATTTCGCCCGCGAACTGTCGCTCGGCCCCGAATATGCGCTCTCGTATTATGAAGACCTCACGTACCGGATTTCAGCAAATGCGATCCGGACAGCGCTCGGCAGCGATGCCGTGGTCGTCGGCGGGACCGTCGCCTCAGACTTTACTCCGGTACCGGTACAGGGCGATGTGACTGCGAACGAGTTCGGCATGCACATGAAGCCCACAGCGCTTTATGTAGAGGTCGTGGACTGTCCGCTCAAGGATGCAGGGACACCGGATGATATCGAACGGTACAACTTCCCCGACCCTTATGCGTTCGGCCGGTTCGACATCGCACGGAGCGAGATAGAACGGTTCGGGAACGATTATTTTGTCATCGGCGACTGCGAGCTGAGCATATTCGAGCTGGCGTGGCATCTGACCGGTATGGAGAAATACATGGTCGCCCTTGCGTTGGGCGAGGACTGGGTCGATGCGCTCAATGACAGGGTAGAATACTGGACAACCCACATAGCGCTCCAGCAGGTCGACCTCGGGGTTGATGCACTCTGGTTCGGCGAAGACCTCGGGACACAGACCGCAACGCTCATATCGCCCGATATGTGGCGGGAACGTTTCAAATACCGTTACGTGCGGATGTTCGAAACGGTGAAGAAGAAGAATCCCGATGTTATAGTCATCATGCACTCGGACGGGGCTGTCGCGCCTCTTCTGGACGATTTCATCGAGATAGGCATAGATGTATACAATCCTGTGCAGCCGAACGTTCCGGGTTCTGACCCGGAGGAACTCAAGAACCGCTACGGCGACAGGCTCTCATTTTTCGGGGGGATCGACCAGCAGGTCCTCCTGCCGGGCGGCGATGCCGTGGCGATACGGAAGGAGATCAGGTACCGGTGCGAAGTGCTCGGCCGTAACGGCGGCTGGCTCATGGCACCCGCGCACATCATTCAGGCCGATGTCGCTCCCGGCACGGTGAAACTCATAATCGAGGCGGCGAAGGAGTTCGGTACGCATTCCTGACCCTTCCCCGGTGCGGCATGCCCGATTCCGAAGATTTATGATTTACCGCCGTCTGGAACTGCAACCCGAAGGATCAAACGCGTGTGTTTCGTCAGAATCCCGCAATCGCCCCTGAAGGTGATTGATGATCGCGCAGCGTTACGATCCGTGTCCGGGTCCCAGGAGCCGGTTGAAGGCCCTGATGACCGTATCAGAAGGCCACTGCCACACCGATCTGGTAGAGCATAAGGTCAGTTTTTGAGGTGCTGACGTCGTATGTGACTCTGCCGAGTTCATGTTTGATCGATCCCTCCTTGAGGTAGTCCGCCTCGTCGCCGAGCAAATAGCGGACCTTCAGATCGAGGTAGACAGGGAGACGGTCACCCCCATATCCTTTCTGTTTGACTTTTCCAACCTGAACCATGATACCACCGCCAAGCCCGTAACTGAAAGCGGTATCGTCGAGATTGGTCGAAGAGGCAATTTCTTCACTGTCGCTTTCATTTTCGATCGTCGTTTTGGTCCAGAGGTAATTGAATCCCAGAAGACCGTCGATATACGGGGCAACTGAACCGAACTGTTCCTGAACCCTGAAAAGCAGGTGGCCATTGAAAATATTGTTCGTCGTCCGCACATTCACTGTCACATCAGGAATCGTCATGCTGATGGGTTCTGGTCGGGTATCGTGACCATACATGATATACCCCATTTCAAGGCCGATTTTAAGCGGTGACCTGCCGACCGTGAAGGCGCCGTAACCGGAAACGCCGTAGCCGTTTCTGTCCACACTATCTCTGAATTCGCCGCTCGGACTGGCGATGGTGAAATGCAGGCCGGCATCGCCGTGGGTCCTGCTTTTCGAGAAAACCGGCTGAGCACAAAGCGCCGTGGTCAAAAAAACGATTACCGCCAGTCCCGCACAACGTGTTCTGAACATGAATGGTTCCTTTCCTATAATCAGGTGACAGTGCGAATCGCTCAATAATGCAAACACGGCTGACGGTTTATCAGAAGCCGACCATAACGCCTACATGGTATATCAACTGGTCAGAATTGAATTTTTCTTTGTCGAATTTCAGGGTGCTGTCCTCAAGAGTGAACGATTTCACATCGTGAAATTCCGATTTTCCGCCGAGCAAGTACCGGAGTTTGATGTCGAGAAAGACAGCCGGGCCAGCAACCGGGATGAGACGGGCGAGCCTGTACATGAGTCCGGCTCCGATGCCGTAGCTCAAGGCTGTGTCGCTGTAATCGACCGATACCGGTACCAAAGTTTCCGCAAATCCCGATCCCTTGACCGTTGTTTCGGTTTTAACAACATTGACTCCCAGAAGACCGTCGACATACGGCGCGAAGGCGCTCACTCCCTGCTGGAGCCGCAGCACGACCATGCCGGTGTAATTGTTCGTTTTCGATTCCACATTGATAGCACCGTTAGCGAGAGCTGTTTTTTTCGTCCCCTCACCGAAGCCGTACTCGCCGACTTCGACACCGAGCTTCAACGGCAGAAGACCCAGTTTGAACAGCGCCACTGCCGAAACACCGTACCCGTTCTGGTCGACTATATCCTTGAATTCGCCCAGCGGGGAACTCCCGGTGAAATGGACACCGGCATCGAACAGGCCGAGGCAGAAACCGTATACCGGCGTTATAAACACGAGAGCTGCCGCGAGAAATGCGGTAATGACGATTGTACGACGTGCACGAAAAACGGTAATCATATCGAGGCCCTCCCCTGAAAAATGTTTGTCGTTATGCATCAATTGTTGTCTCTTCTGACAGCCGACATGCCCTGCGTGTGTATAATAATGAAATAATCTCATTTTTCCGCAATTTTTTTTAATCATATATAATCGAACCATGGAGAGAAGGGAAAGCAACACGAAACCGGGTGAAGATGGCGTAATACCAGGTTGCGTTCATAAAGGTAATAAAGGTAAATCGATGGAGTAAACAGATGAGAAAAAAGACCCTGAAACGAGTTCAGGGTGACGAATAGCTGTCATGCTGAACTTGTTTCAGCATCTATGAATGTTTGATTGCAACTTGGTACAAAAGGTTGCATAAGGAGAGGATAGCGGGTATGATTCATGAATCAGGCGTAAGGTGGACTCACCTCATGCGGGCATGGTGGCACTTCCAAAGGATAGCCGTTTCCGGGATGAATAAGGAAATAACAAAACAAAATTCAGGTTCAAAAGGAAGAAGTGAAAAAGCCACGACGTTATATCTTCCGGGTAATCCTATTTTTTTCTAAACTTCTTGCTTTTGTTCAAACACTGCCGAGGATCGGCGCGAAGCGCCAATTTACAAACCCTTGACTGTGAGAAAGCACCATATCTTGAGTATATGGCTTGTGAAAACACTTTTTTACAGCCCTTACAATTTTAATCAAAACCAGAACCGCCCCCCCACAGCCGCGTTGAACCGGAGCTCTGTTTTCGGGGCGAGGTCCATGATGGGCGCCAGCTCGACGAACACATCGAACGGCGCGTAATTGAACATGAACGCGGCGCCGACAACGAACCGCACACCGACCCGCGTCTCTCCCGCCGCCTTGATCCGCCCGCCGACACCGTAATAGAGAGGGAGACGTCCGGTATCGTCGATCTCTAACGCGTCGTCGAGGATGTGCCAGTCGTGCCAGAGCACTTCACTGTGGATGTTGATGCTCGCGTCGTCTGCAAACGACCACGCCATGCCGCAGTCGACCGCCATGTCGTCGCTCAGCCACATCTTCCCGGAAAGACCGGAAGGCTCTCCTGCTATGATCCCCAGCCCGTAATCACGTTCGCACCACCCGTCGGCGGCGAGAAACATCAGGATACCCCCACACACAATCAGTCCGGTCAGCCGTTGTCGCATACGCAGTTTCCTTTTTTTATAGTAATTATACACGCGTTTTCAACTTCCAAGTGCAACACAGGCGAATCCGTTTGATTCGCTTTTTACAAATATATCATGAGGCGGCTTGAATACAAGCGTTTTTCGTGGCCGGTGGTTCAATCGCTTCATGACGAAAGCTATCTCCTCCCTGCTGACCTCCCTAAGGTCCATCCCTTTCGGGAAGTATTGCCGGATTAGTCCGTTCGTGTTTTCGTTCAATCCGCGTTCCCACGAGTGGTATGGTTTGGCGAAATAACTCTGGCAATTGAGACCTTCAGTGATCAATTCGTGTGCCGAAAATTCCCGCCCGTTGTCATATGTGACCGTCTGCACCCGCTCCTTATGGGGGGCCAACAGCCTCACAATTTCCGTTGTTACGTCGGTAGCGGTCTTTTGTTTTACCTGGCCTATAAGCGTGTACTTGCTCGTACGTTCGACCAGCGTCACCAGGAATCACCGATGGTGGACCCCACTCACGAGATCCGCTTCCCAGTCGCCGATGCGCGTATTCTTTTCAACGATTGCCGGGCGCTTATCAATATCGACCCGGTTCTATTTCGTTTATTATTGAATCACAGCCGTATTATTCCCTTTATAAATTTCTTCCAAAGAATGTTCCTCGTCCACTATAATGCGAAGTTTTCCCGAAGAAGGAACACCAGAAAATTCCACCCATACTGATTTCTCAACAGAGTCCAAGGGCGCGTCAATCGCTCTTCCGTTGTTTCGGGACAGTTGGCTTTTCAAAACCGGGGTAGCTGCATCACCATAGAAGGAACGGATATAGGATTAAGAGTGTTTGAGAGGAGGGGAAAGGGAGAAAACAACTCTCAGCCACCCGCCACAAGTGGATCGGTTAAAACGCTTTGCTTAGCGGCTCCAGCTTTCAACGCACTAGAAATCTTAAATCAGCGATGGTGAACTATGCGGCCAGTTTGAGGAGAGCATCCGTCTCGTAGTTTAAAGCAAGAGAGAAGTTCCTCTCACCAAGAGCTATTACAGCTTTCTCTAACCCCGTATATGCAATATTAAGAGCGGCGATTTGCTTTTTCAAAGAATCCATTACAGCGAGGTCTTCTCTCCGGGTAGCCGAGTGAAGTTTTAGAACCAAAGATAGATACTGTGTATGGCAGTCGTATAAATTTGGAATCGTAGACAGAATCCCGTCGGCTTCGGAAGTCTCGCCCTCTTTTAGGAAGTATAAAGCAGCCGCCATGCGTAGAATAGCTTTCTCTTCCCCAGAAACAATGGCTTTGGAGAGTTCTTCTACAAGGTTTCGCTTCGCATCTCCATAACGTTCAAGTTTCAAAAGAAGAAGGCCACGATAATAAGGCCGCAACCATTCACGCCAAGAAAGGGAACCGCTGCTTTCGGGCAAGTCTTTCAGCCCCTCAAGTTCCCGACCAATCAGTCCGAGAATCGATCCCCGGATAAATCGGGGTTCCATCGCGAAGGGGTAATTCTGAATAACTTCATCCACGATTGCATACGCTTCTTTGAATCTATCCATGAGCTTCAAGACATTGCACAACCCTAGCTTGTAAAAGAGTTTGTCTCGATCGTCCGCTTCTTGCTCCAAGATTCTTTGGTAACTTTTCAAAGCTTCCTCAAGTCTACCCGCTCTCTTTGCTATTTCCGCTACTCCCGATTGGGCTCGAACAGCGCTATCGGCGAATTCCGGCAATCCGTGTTGGGCTGAGTCGATCAATTTTTGATAAGCGTCTTGAGCTTCTACCATACGACCCATTTTTCGGAGATTATCCGCAATCGCATTTAGAATCTTTGGTTTGTCGCGGAAGTTCGGTATGGCCTCATAAGTGAGAATGGCTTTTGCATAGTCACTTTGCTGGGAATACACGTCTGCTTCGGAAGATTTCGCGACTTCTCTTTCTCCATACTTTTCCGCTTGGTTGAAATAATGTAGTGCCTCTTCATAATTCCCGACCCGCTTCAAGTGATCCCCATACTGGATAAGCATCCACGGGTCGTAGCGTTGCAGTTTCAGCGCTTCATTGAGACAAACTGCCTCGAAATCCATTCGGAACATATCAGCACATTGTTTGGCTATGTTGCAGAGCGACTTCACCGCGTAACTCTCACCATCGGATAACGAAGTCTGCTGTTGGATGAGTTCTCGGATAAACTTCTTTGCTTTTCCGTCGCGGCCTTCTGAAACTGCTTGTAAGATGGCGGTAATCTGTTTCTCTACTCTCGTGAAAGCTTCATAATCGCTAATAACTCTTTCTTTTTCATGGCGACGCACAGGTTCGCCCACTTCCAGCATAGTATCTGCAATTATCTCCTTTTGCTCCTTGTGAGGGAATAACTGTTGCGAGATATCTCGCCCTAACGCATTCACTCCAGATCGAGATTGGGGGTTCGCAAAGTGGTGGAACACCAGGCGATTCCATACTTTTATGAACTCGTGTTTGTTCCTAGCTATAAGAAGCTGTTTTATCCCGCACTTATCTACTGCTGTAACCCAAATCTTTTCCTTAGAATCTGAATAATCGTGAGAATCCGGAGACAAAAGACCGAGCCAGATTTCGGTTAATCTACGAAGTAGTGGCTGCATGTCCACTAACTCTTCAATAATAGATGCAACTGCCGAGAAACCGTAGGATAGGGCAGACTTTGCAAGCATGAGAGGAGAACGGGGATCTGCTAAAGGCGCGATGAGGAGGCGATCAAGAACTCTCTCAGAAGATACACGGGAGCATAGAATCTCCTCAACATGTTCCAATACCCTTTTCTCAAGGGGGTTTTCAAGTCCGCCGATTGCCAAGCGAAGAAGGGATACTGTCCGTGCGAGCCAATACTCACGTGTGGCTATTTCCAAAAGAGCGTCGGCGTCGGTTCCCTCGATTTCCTCCCAGTCTTGGGCTGTTGAATAGAGGTACTTGGCTTCGATCGAATCCTGCTCCTCCCCTCCTACTACATCGAGAACGGCGTACTCGCCTGTTCCGGATTTCGGAAGAAGAAGAACTCCCGCGCTACTAGAGGAGATCCCAATCATTTCGTTCTCCCTCCACGACGACTGAACTCGGAAATGGCTATATCCAAATCCAACTTCTCATTTCTGTTCAACCTCTTGCCGGTGCACGCCACCATTGATTCGATAGCATTAATATCGAAATTCTCATAGATATGTGCTTCGATGAAATCATCTTTTTCTCGGTTCTGTCCATCCGAACTAATGAGGATCGCCTGCCAATCAGATTCGGTCTGCCCAATTGAAAGACGGTCTGCCAGTTTTGAAAGAACTAGAATGTGCCGGTATTTCCAACACGCCATGTAGCCAATCGGTAAATTATCACCGGCCACGATATGATGTTCACTTACAAATCTGAAACTATTTGTTTCAAGGAAGGATGTTCTCTTTTCAATAGTAACGGAACGTAGTCGACAATGGACGTCGCCATAGGTGGGCAATCCATCCTCTGTAAGGGATAATGCACCATATATAATGTAATTTGCATAGCTTCCAAACAATATTCCCCCTACTGCACATCGCTGCCGATCATTGTCGAAATCTGAAGGCCTTCGGAGGTTTGCACCCACCATTTGCTCATAATTCATGTATAATAATTTGGGATTATCTAATAAACTCCTCGCAATCCCTGCTGGCATGGTGACCACAACACCAGATTTCTCCTTTACCATTACTTCTAAATCGCTGAACTCCTTTGAACACCCGTTTGCACTAACTCGCGTTCGTGAAGCGTCGAACCTTGCTATAAGGGCATCCAAATTCTCTTCGGTGCGGCAACGTCGAACATTCGGAGCTCCAGCATCGGTCCTGCATGTGGTGCAGTATCGCATACTGGCTGAGAGAGGAGCGCCACATACTGAGCAGGTATTGCTGGGATTTAAGGCAGGTGATTCCATCCTCTATATCCCATTCGCACCTTGACCCGGAGGGCCTTCTTTAACTTGACTAATTCGAATTCCTCACCGGTGAACAGTTCCAGAATACTTTCTGCATTCAACATGGTCTATTTTCAAATTCAAATAGTAATATTATAAATATTGATTTATAAATTTGCAATTATATTTTAATTGAGCCATTTGCAAAACCAATTTATAACAAATTCGATATACTATATATTGTACGTGTTGGCGTTTCGTACACTCTATAGATGGTGTAAATGTTTTTGACCGTGAGTTTTGCAAGTGGCTCAATTTATAAAAATATATGCCAACTCACCATCATTTTCACCTACCGTGTTGCACTTGGGGGTTGAATCCACCACACAACATCATTTATGATTGTGCATTAATGGATATGGATGCCGAAACAAGTTCGGCATGACAGTGCACGTACCGCGGTCACCCTGAACTCCTTCTTTGATAAAAATCCGCTCCGATTTTTATTTGATTTAATAAGGAGTTTTCAGGATACAGTTGGTAAAATCTTGTTTCAGGGTCTTTTTGCGTAAATAATTTTATCGCCATGTATATTTCCTGAAACGCCGCAGCCGCCCGTCGGAACGGATCAGCCGCCGCTCTTTTCGATCGTGATGGTCACCGGTACATCCTGAATGTCCACCGTTTCGGTGTAGGCGTCTTCGCCGAGACCGCCGAACACGATATCGACCGCAAGGACTTCCGTCATAATGAGTTCACGGTGACGTTCGACCGCCTCACGGATATCACCGTCGGCGGTGATGCCGAGCCTGATACGGTCGTCGGGCACGAGGTCGGCCTCGCGGCGCGCGTTCTGGACGAAGCGGATGACATCGCGGGCGAGCCCTTCGAGCTCGAGGTCACGGTTCACCTGGAGGTCGAGACAGGCGAACAGCCCGCCATCGGAAATGCAGGCATGCCCTTTTTCAGCGATGATCCGCAGCTCGTATTCGTCAGGCTGGATTTCCTCACCCGCGGCCACGAGGACACCGTCCCCGCGGATATCGGCTTCGCCCGACTTCACCGCGCCGAGGACATCTTTCATCTTCCTGCCAAGCCGGGGTCCGAGCGCCCGTGAGTCGACAGCGATTTCACGCCGCCCCATGACGCCCACATCGTCGGTGAACGTGACCTTCTTCACATTGAGTTCGTCCCTGATGATGTCCGTGTACTGTCCGGCACGGCGTGAATCAGCGCCGGCGAGGACGACTTCCGGCAGGGGCTGGCGGACACGGATGCGGTTCTGGTGACGTATGGAGTGCCCAAGCGAGCAGACACGGCGCACGATATCCATGGAGGAGAGTATCCTCTCGTCGAGCAGGAGGTCGCCTGCATCGGGCCAGTCCGACAGGTGAACCGAGCGTTCGCCGGTAAGGTTCCGGTAAATATATTCGCTTGTAAAAGGGAGAAGGGGCGCGGTCATCCTGCAGACGGTGACCAGGACGGTGTAGAGGGTGTCGTAAGCGTCACGTTTGTCACTGTCGGATTCGCTCTTCCAGAAACGGCGGCGATTTCTCCGGATGTACCAGTTGGTAAGAATCTCCATGAACTCCTCGATATAGCCGCATGCCGCGGGAATGTCGTACTCGTCGAGGGCGGCGGTGACTTCCGCAAGTGTTTCTGAAAGTTTCGAGAGGATATAGACATCCATTTCATTGGTGGAGTCGCACCTGAACGTCGGACGGTAACGGTCGATGTTGGCATAAAGCACGAGAAAATAATACGAATTCCAGAGCGGCGAGAGAGCGCCCTTCTGAGCGAGAGGGACGATTGCACCCTTCCTGTCGATCTGGAAATTACCACCCTTGAGAATCGCATTGTTCATGAGAAGCCAGCGGAGCGTGTCCGAGCCGTGCGTCTCGAATACCTCCTCGACCGGCGGGTAGTTACGGAGGCGTTTCGAGAGCTTCTGCCCCTTTTCATCGAGTACGATACCGTGACAGATGCTGTTGAGGAATGCGGGTTTATCGAAAAGCGCGGTGGAAAGCACAATCAGGGTGTAGAACCATCCGCGGGTCTGGGCGATGTATTCGACGATGAAATCGGCCGGGAAATTGCTCTCGAACCATTCCTTGTTCTCGAATGGATAATGAACCTGCGCGTAGGGCATGGAGCCCGATTCAAACCAGCAATCCAGGACATCGTCGACCCGGCGGAGCGTGCCGCCGCACCGGGGGCAGATCCGTATGAGCTCGTCTACAAAGGGGCGATGCAGGTCGGTGATGGTGACCCCGAAATCCTTCTCCATTTCGGCGATAGACCCGTACACGGCGCGGAACTCGCAGAGATGATCCTCACATTCCCAGACCGGCATCGGGGTGCCCCAGAACCGGTTCCGGGAAATCGACCAGTCGCGGGCTTCCTCGACCCAGCGCCCGAACTGGCCGTCGCGGACATGCCCGGGAATCCAGTTGATTTCCTGGTTGACTTCGAGCATACGGCTCTTGATATCGGAGACCCTGACATACCACGACGGGAAAGCACGGTATATGAGAGGAGTATCGCACCGCCAGCAGAACGGATAATTGTGCTCGATCGTGTCGTGACGGACAAGCCTGCCCTCGTCCTTGAGGCGCCTGACGATGTCCTTGTTGGTATCGAACACGAGCATACCCCTGTAATCGGAGACACGATCATCGAATCTCCCCTGGTAGTCGATGGGGGCGATGGTTTGAATACCATGAGCGTCGCAGAGTTTCTGGTCGTCCTCGCCAAAGCCGGGGGCTATGTGAACGATGCCGGTCCCCTCCTCGGTCGAGACGAAATCCCCTGCCAGCACCACAAACGCATTCGGCGTGTCGGCAAAATAGTCGAACAGCGGAACGAAGGTGAGACCCACGAGGTCGGAACCTTTGAGCGTCCGGACATGTTCGGCGTTCCTGAGCTGGTGTTGGAAAGCCTCAACACGGTCCCTGGCGATGATATAGTGGGCGTCGCCCTCACGGAAGAGGGAGTAGGAAATATCGTTGCCGACCGCTATGGCAAGATTCGAGGGAAGCGTCCAGGGCGTGGTTGTCCAGACGAGAAGGCTCGTGTTGGGAGGGAGCCTGTCGTTATCCCTGAGTGTGAAAAGCACCGTGATGGCAGGGTCCTGCTTGGGGCGTGTCGAGTCGTCGATACGGGTCTCGAAGTTCGAGAGGGGGGTTTCGCATCGCGAGCAGTACGCCAGAACACGCGAGCCCTCGTATATGAGCCCCTTGTCGTACAGGGTTTTGAACGCCCACAGGACGCTCTCCATGAAATCGATGTCCATGGTGCGGTAGTCGTTCTTGAAATCGACCCACCGTCCCTGACGTGTCACAGTCCTTTCCCATTCGTCGATGTATTTGAGCGCCAGCGTCCGGCACCCGTTGTTGAACCGTTCGATGCCGTACGAGATGATTTCCTGCCTGCCGTGAATCCCCGCTTCCTTTTCCATTTCCATTTCAGCGGGCAGGCCATGGCAGTCCCATCCGAAACGTCGCGGCACATGATACCCGCGCATCGTCTTGTACCGTGGAATCACATCCTTTACATACCCGGTCAGTATGTGACCGTAATGCGGAAGCCCGTTAGCGAACGGCGGGCCGTCATAGAACACGAATTCCCTGTTTCCCCGTTCACGGAATTTCACCGAATCTTCAAATGTTCCGTCGGTTTCCCAGAACTTCAGAATCTCTTTCTCGATTGACGGGAAATCAGGTTTCGGCGAAACGGGTTTAAACTCGTTTTTTGTTTCTTCATCAGTATTCACCGGAGTCGAATATCCCCCTGCTGTGAATGAATCAGATTCATCAATAAATTTAATTTAACCATTAAATATAGGTATTTTCAATAAAAAGTGCAAGAGACTGTTGGCGAAATGTTTTGTTTTCTGCGCTCACAAATCGTATTTTTTCTCACCCCGGTGTTTTCATCCTGATAATTCATGAATTATAGCGAGTTCATGCGGAACTTTTTGATTGCGGATTGCGGATTGCGGATTATGGAGCGAAACATTCTTTACATGATTTCAAAGCCTTTAAATTCATTATGTTCTTTCTTTGCGTGCCCGAAGAACGAATCAAAGAAAAAGCACCACAGAACAAGCCCATCCTTCTTTTCTTTCGCCTGCGGGAAATGAGTGAAAGGACTGAGAGCCTGAATTTTTAAAATATTCATACATTTGTGAATAATCCGAGTTTTATTGTTTGTGAATAATTAGGGATCAGGTGTGTGACCAGCGATTCCATGGCCCCCGCTCCTACCGAAACGGATACATTCCGCTTGCTTTTCTTCACAAAAACCCCCTATACTATCTCAAGGATTTCGCGCACTCCTTAAACTGGGGCCGCTGCGCGTTCCCAACTCTGGTGACTCGTTTTTTAAGGCTGCCCTGGAGAATTTTATGCCGATCCGCATAAGACACAGTGATAAAATGAGAGCCTCGACGCAACACTCTGATATCTCAAGGGTTATTGACAATGTGAGACTCGTTTCGCGGGCGTCTTATACGGCACTCGTAGCGGCATTTGGGGTGTTATACGGATCAATCTAAACAATGTTGGGCCAGAAAAGAAAGTAATGGGCACCTACGAGAGACTGCTAGTAAGAATACTGCGAGGGGCATCGGATGCGGACATAGTATTTGCTGACATGTGTCGTTTATTGGAAAAACTCAGCTTTGATCAGCGAATTCGAGGGGATCATTATATCTTTACGTATAGTGGAATCGAGGAAATACTCAATTTACAGCCAAGAGGCTCAAAGGCAAAGCCCTACCAAGTGAAGCAGGTCCGGAATATCCTGCTCCGCTACAAGTTAACACGGGAGGAGAGTAATGACAAGTAGATACGAGATAATAATTTTCTGGAGCCAAGAAGATCAGGCATTTATTGCCGAGGTACCGGAACTGCCCGGCTGCATAGCGGACGGTCAAACCTATCAAGAAGCGCTTTCAAACGCAGAGACCGTCATTCAGGAGTGGATCGAAACGGCAATGGAATTGAACCGTCCAATTCCAGAACCCAAAGGCAAATTGATGTATGCCTAACCACCCGATACAGCCGACCACTTATAGCGTCGGCTGATGAGCGACGTTAGCCAGCCAGGCATACTTAATGAGAGTACCCAAAGACAGAACTCACGCCGCAGGAGCGCCCTCGCGGCGAGAAGATGAGGGACAACGGAAAAAGGTGGTACGCAATGGGAGACAAAGGCCAGAAGGATAAGGACAAGAGTCGGAAACAGAAGGCAAAAAAACAGGAACAAAAGAAAAAAAAGAAGCAGGATAAGCAACCGAGCAAAACCCCTTGACAGAAAACATGGTGAGGTGTCCGCCCTGGTGGCTTTCCGTGGAAACAGGGATTCAAACGCGTGCCGACCACAGCTCGTGGAGATACCTCGTATCGAATCCATCCGGGAAGTAATACGATGTGAGCTCTGCACCGGTAAGACCCATGCCGGCTCACCGGTCAATAAAACCGAAAAGGTCCATCACGCCGCCGTTCAGGGCTTCCCGCACAGAGTACGCCGCAAGGGAAACATGCATGTTGAGCGGTTTAGTGCTTTCCGCCCGGGCTTCGGCCGGAGTGCGAAAAGCGAACGATGTAGCCGCGGCTGCCATACCCGTTTTCAGCAGGAATCGCTGTGATATTTCATTGGTGCAGCGATGTGTCTTCTGCGGACGATTCTTCTATTGTCTCCTTCATGGAGTATGCGGATTTCACAGGATGAGAGACCGTTTCGACCGGACGATTCTTCGATAACAGCCATGTTCCGCTGAAAAACCGTTATTTCCTGCTCAATTCAAGCGCACGGGTGGTCACATAATATTTCGCCAGTATGTTGGCGGTTTCCCAGTCCGGTACCGGTTCACCACCAAGATACGCGAGAAAACGGTCGGTGACCTGACCGAAATGCGCCTCGTGACCCACACGGTACCGGTCCGGTATGTCGATGCGCCAGCGGCCGTTCTCTTCGACTACAGCCAGTCCCGGATACCTGTCGCCCGAAAGCGATGTAACGAAGGAAACGAGGGTCTTTTCGAGGTCTGCTTTCGCAACACCCGGCGCCGGTTCGATGTAGAGCTCGGGCCGGAAACCCTGTTCCTTTCCCTGAAGGATGAGCACATGGGCGCGGTCCCCCTTGATCACCGAATAGTGCGTATCGCCGCTCCCTTCCGGCGCCTCGTAGTTCCAAACCACTTCCAGTTGCACATTGACACCCCTGAGTCGGAAATTCATCCGGCCGTTGCAGTAACAGGGTAAAAGGCCGTTTTCATCGGGCGTAAGCTCAGGCGGGAAGCCGGATTTGAGTGTGATTGTCCCGAATTGCTCACGGCTGAGCATGGTCGGCCAGCGGCGTGCGGACACCATCTCGATTTCCTTATGATAGTCAATCGCCTGGTCCGGGTAGAGAATCCAGAACACGAGGTCGACAAGGTGCGTCGTGATGTCCGTAAGCCCTTCGCCCTGGATAGTCGTATCGAAAAACCACCAGGGGCGTTTGAGCTGTTTTCCGGCCACCTGTTTCGACATGTAGTGGACGCTGCTCTTTATCACCGCCGGCTCTTCGGAGGTTCCTTCGGTGAGCCTGCCGAACACCGGTTCATGGTTCACAATCAGCCGCTGAAGAATGTTCGTGATTTCGTAGCGCTCGGTCATGATATCGCAGACGACGAGCCCTTTCTCTTTCGCCAGTGAAAGCACCGTTTCGAGTATGGAAAACTTTTCGGGGGCGATGACCAGCGGCTTATCACCAAGGACATTAAGACCGGCGTCCACACAGGCGAGGATGCGGTCGATTTTTTCGTTGTTACGGCCGGAGATAATCACCACATCGCCCGGCTTCTCCCTGAGCATGGTATCGAGAAAGTCCGTGCCCATGTAAACCCGGTACTCCCAGGCGGCAGGATCATCGGGACGGTTGTTGAAGGGCTCCACACGGGCGAGATGGTCGATCACATCCTCACCGACCGGCGCATACACGCTGGCCATCGGCGAGACATTGTCATAAGCGGCTCGTTTAAACACAAGGCTCGCATGAAAATGTCCGGGATCGAGCACGATGAAACGATGGTTTTCGCCGGATCGCAAGTCAGGAGTGACATCTTTATCCTCCGTCTTTCCGGAACATCCGGCGGCCCATAAGGCGCACAACATAATCCCCGAAATGATGAATGGCCAGGCATACGGTATCCAGCGTGTCATTGTCCCTCCCCAAGTCATGTAAACAAGGTTATCTTCTGCAACGCCGTATAAAAAAGCGGTATCTGGAAGGCTTTCGGCCGTTATCTGTCTCAGATTCTGTATATAAATCAGATTTTTCTCTATATGCAAGACAGAATTTAATTAACTATCTTATGCCCTATCTGCTTCAGGCGGCGAAAAGAGCTTGACAGCATTCTCCCTGCCGGTACAATATACACATAATCGTTTGAAAACAGTCTGTAACTCCATTACTGTAACGGAAAAATCATAAATTCACACATATCAGGGAGATGGCAATGTTTATGACAGATCGCAGGACATTCATAAAACGGATGGCGTTCGGGACAGCCGCGGCCTCCGGATTGGGGACCTTCCCGGGACTTGTTTTCTCACAGGAAGCAGCCGGGCCGGAGCCGCTCAAAAAACCGAGAATCGGACTGGTTTTCTTCGCGGCGCGGTGGTTCGAGGAAGTCGTTCTGGGGAACGATCGGACCGCCAGTGAATTCGAGAAATTCATGAACGAGGACACCGGTACGATCACCAGTCGGCTCGCCCGTGATTACGATCTTGTCGCATCTCCGGTAGTCACCTCGATGGAGAAGGCGCGCGCCACCGCACAGACGCTCATGGCCGGGGATGTGGATGCCGTGATTTACTGTTTCATCGTCTGGTCCGAGGACGAGTACCTGCTGCCGTTCCGCGACCTCATGGAGATACGGCCCGCGGTTGTATGGATTTACACGCCGTACGAGCGCCCGCCGGACAAGAGCGATGTGATGACGCTGTTCAGGAATTCAGGTATCGTGGGGACATTCGAGGGATTCGGTGTCCTGAAGAAGATGGGTGCCCATGTACTGTATGTGAGCGGGAGCTCAACCTCGGAGGAAACCTACCTTGCCATCGGAAAGATCGTTCGCGCCGCACGTGTCCGCCGTCAGCTCAAAACAGTGCGCCTGGGCATCCTTCCCTACCGTAACAACCAGATGATCGTCACCTATGTGGACGAGTTCAGGCTCTATTCCCAGATAGGCCCTGTCGTCGAGTACATCTCCGTCAGGGAGTTGAAGCTCGTGGCGGACAGCATACCCGATTCCGCCGTCCATGAGTATGTCAAAACCATCAAATCCTTGTTCCGCATCGATCGCCGTATCACCGACGACAATCTCCTCCGTTCCGCACGGGCATCCCTCGGGATGGAGAAACTGATCTTCGACCGTGAGCTCGACGCCCTCGCGCTGAGCGATCTGAACGAGGAACTGCTCGAGGTCATGGGACTGCGGCCGGTGCTCTATCCGGAAAGGCTCGCATGGTCAAATAAGTTCGTGGGAATCGAGGGCGACCTGGGCTGCACGACCGCGATGGTCATTCTCGGGAGGCTGACCGGCAGTCCCGTCATGTTCACCGAGGTGTTCAATGTCGACCCCGTGGCGAACACGATTGTCGCCGGGCACGCCGGGCCGTGCAACTACTTCCTCGCCGATCCCGGGACGGGAGTGACCATTACGCCCGATTACGAGCTCATGGATTCCACATCGGGTATCAGCGGTGTCTGGATGGAGTTGGCGGGAAAACCGGGGCGTATGACCATCCTGAACAACTTATGCACCAACGACAATTTCCAGTTCACCATTGTGGGCGGGAATTCACTCGGCGGTCCCCTGCGCCTCGAAGGCTATCCGCACTGCACGATTGAAATCGATGCCGATATGCTGGATTTCCTCAACTCGAACGCCGGGCACGGTACAAGCCATCACTGGGCGGCTGTTCATGGAGATGTCACGGACGAGCTCGTCTATCTCGCCGATATGATGGGAATCGAATGGGTCGTGATGTGACGTCGCTGGTGGCGGAGATTAGCGGTTTCGCCGCAGGAATCCGGACATCGGAATGTGTGCCCTTATTCCGAGAGCAGGGGCTTTATGATCGATGTCCAGATACGGTATCCAGCGTCGTTCATATGCAGGTTGTCCTCGATGAAGATGTCGGTCCGCACGGAGCCATCATCTCTGAGCATCGGGGAAGCGACATCGACGAACCTCACAGTGTCCGTACGCTCGCAGAACGCCCTGATGAGCTCGTTCGCCCGCCGCACCCTGTCCCATATTTCCCACCGGACCGGCGAGGGTTTCATCGAGACAAAGAATACCGGAATTCCGGGAAGCTTCTCATGGATGAGCCCTTCCAACCGTTCGAAATCGGCAAGGACCACCGCCGGGGGTTCTCCGCCGGCGATGTCGTTTTCCCCGGCATAGAACACGATCTTCGAGGGTTTGTAGGGTATGATTATACGGTCGGCGAACATGATGGAGTCCCTGATCCACGAGCCGCCGAATCCCCTGTTGATGACAGCGAGCGGAGCAAAGTCCTCAGTGAGGGTTTTCCACATCCTGATGCTCGAACTCCCGATGAACAGCACAGCGCCCACGGGCGGGAAGGACTCCCTGTCCAGTGTCTCGTATTCTTTGATGGCCGGTTCCCACTGTAAGGGATCATGAGCCGCCTGGGCGGTGAGTGATCGGGGAGCACAGAGACCCGCACAGAAAAAGATGAGAATGGTCCGGAGGATCATGATTTTCTCCCTATATGACGGTATTCATTGATATTCCGATAATGAATGATACAATCAAAAGACGGGCGAATCAGCAGATTTTTTTAAAAAAACAGCAATCAAAGACCCCTCTCGGCTTCGCGGTGTCCCCCCTTGTATGTTAAAGAGGAGTAAAAAATATTCATGTTCTTTTGTCGTAGTGATGTTGGAATGTGGAAAACGGCTGTATCGTTTTCCAA
>Ga0315284_10000417_pt1 | contig 58379 bp, 57 predicted proteins | sample YL17G09_16_MG_FD_203696 | JGI IMG/M metagenome (GOLD analysis project Ga0315284, IMG submission 203696) | Sediment microbial communities from Yellowstone Lake, YNP, Wyoming, USA - YL17G09_16 | ecosystem: Environmental > Aquatic > Freshwater > Lake > Sediment | place: USA: Wyoming | collected...
CAATTCGCACATTATAATCCTAGATTCGTGGGTTACAAGCGTGCGCTTGGTCAAACCGAACAACCCGAAACTACTAACGGCTGGAAGCCGTCGTATTTCCCAGAAAATCAACGCTTGGTTACTTTTTGTGTTATATCGTGGGAAATAGCCAAATCCAAATGGTTTTATGATTTTCAAGGCATGCTGAAAGAAGGGAGACGACCAAATCAAAGATTTTTCCGGATTTACAAAATAATTCTGGAAAAATCAGAAACGGAACTGCCTCCAGCGGATTATGGCGTTAATGAGCGTCAAGCTCTTGTTCTTGATGCCGTTTACTCATATTTCAAAAATTCCGACGCCGAAGGCGCGGCCTGCCGCCGAGTTATTGAACTGATGAATCGCATTATGGGCGCGGATTTGCCCGGAAACGACTTTCCTGATTATCACATTCGCGACCAGGCACGCATTACTTGGCACACAAATCGAGAAGATTTCAATTGGGGTCCAGACAATTCGCGCAAAGACGCCATTCGAAAATACAAGATTATTGACGGCCGACCCGATTTCAAGATTGACCGCCTTCAATAGTTCACAAACTATCTGCTCCGAGTGCTTGCCTTATTCAATTAACTAAGGCCCGCTCGGAGCTTTTTTATTTCCGCAATTATCACAAAAATATGCAATGGCGTAAATTATTAATAAGTGAATTTCAGCGATGTACCAATGTCGTGCGATAGCACGTTTTTGGTACCACCCCAAACTTTTAACAAATTTTTAACTACATTTTTGTTTTTTGTTGACAATTTATTTAAAAATCTTAATATATTATTAGAGCGCTGAAGTGGCCTCACCATCCATGGAGCTCACGAGCGCGCCTGCGTTTCCGCCCGAGGCGGATAAAAATGGCGCGAAGAGTGATCCGCTTTGTATAAGCGGATAACTTGGGTGGAACCGCGAGGTTTCTAAAGAAAAACCCCGTCCCAAGGATTTGCTTTTTTGGCAAATTTTTGGGATGGGGTTTATTTTTTACTTTTTTCCCTTCTCCTTCCACCGAACAGTAAAAGACGAAAGGTCCTTGAAGACAATAATCCCGCACTTTGAACATTTTTCCGTCCGAATGAAAAGGTGGTAACGGGTCGTGTTCTGCAAGTAATCGCCCGTTATTATCTGCTGGTTGAAGCGAATCGAAATTCCTACCAATCCGTCACACTTTGGGCCCGGACAAGGAATCTGCGTGGTGGCCATCTCGAATCACCTCCTTTTTAAAAGAATACTCAATCTTAATAATAAAATCATAAACTGTCAAATATAATTTATAACAGAACTAAATTTATGGAAAACAAAAATAACAAATTAGATATTTTAAGACACTCTACAGCGCATATTCTCGCCGCCGCCGTCTTAGAAATGTTTCCCGAGGCCGAATTCGGCATCGGACCGAATATTGAGGACGGGTTTTATTATGATTTTGACTTGCCCCGCACCCTGATTCCGGAAGATTTACCGTTGCTGGAAGAAAAAATGCGCGCCATTATCAAACGAAATTTTCCGTTTGAGCGCCAAGAGATTGACGCCAAAAAAGCCATCAAACTTTTTGAAAAAGCCAAACAGCCATACAAGGTTGAATTGATTAAAGAATTGTCTACCGGCCAAGAACTACGGTCAGATAATAACCCCCCAACCCCCCTTTCAAAGGGGGGCACAGAGGGGTTAAAAGTAAGCATCTACAAAACCGGAGGTTTTGTAGATTTGTGCCGCGGCCCGCACATTGACTCAACTGGCGAAATAAAATCCGACGCTTTCAAACTCTTAAAAATCGCCGGCGCTTATTGGCGCGGTTCGGAAAAAAACAAAATGCTCCAGCGAATCTATGGCACGGCTTGGGAATCAAAAAAAGATTTAGGTGAATATCTGAAAAAATTAGAAGAAGCAGAAAGGCGAGATCATCGAAAATTAGGCAAAGAATTGGATTTATTTTCTTTTCACGAGGTGGCGCCGGGCATGCCGTTTTTCCATCCCAAAGGCGCGATAATTTACAACGAGCTTAAAAATTTCTGGATTGAGACGCAAAAAGAATTCAACTACGGCATGATTCTTTGTCCCTCCATGCTCGACGTTTCAATCTGGAAACAATCGGGCCACTGGGACTACTACAAAGACGACATGTATTTTATTGAGGCGGCCAAAGACGAAAAAAAATATGCACTGCGGCCCATGGATTGTCCGGGTGCAATATTAATTTATAATAATTCATTAAAGTCCTACCGCGACTTGCCTTTGCGCTACGCCGAGCCGGGCCTCATCACCCGCAAAGAAAAATCAGGCCAGTTAAGCGGACTTTTCCGCGTTCAGCAATTTGTTCAAGACGATGCGCACCTTTTTCTGACCGAGGGGCAAATTGAACAGGAAGTCAAAAGCATCATTGCGCTAGTTGATAAAATTTACAAACCTTTCGGCTTAAAATACAAAACTTATTTTTCAACCCGGCCGGATGATTTTATGGGCGAAATAAAAGCTTGGGATAAAGCCGAGGCGGCGCTTAAACGGATACTTGATGATGTTTATGGCAAAGGTAATTACGGCATCAAAAAAAAAGAAGGCGCTTTTTATGGCCCAAAAATTGACTACGACCTTGAAGACGCCATTGGCCGAACCTGGCAGTGCGCCACTATTCAGCTTGATTTCCAAATGCCTGGAAAATTTAGCTGCCGCTACATAGATGAAAAAGGCAAAGAGCGCCAGCCAGTTTTGATTCATCGCACCATCATGGGCGCGTTTGAAAGATTTATGGGAATTTTAATAGAGCACTACGCCGGCGCTTTTCCGGTATGGCTGTCGCCCGAGCAGGTTTGGATTTTGCCGGTCGGCTCGCGACACGAGGAATATGCCTTTGGAGTTGCTGAAAAATTAAAAACTGGAAATATCCGCGTGGCCGTCAAGCACGAAAACGAAACCATCGGCAAAAAAATCCGCGACGGCGAGCTGCAAAAAATCCCCTACCTTCTGGTGGTGGGCGACAAAGAAATAGAGTCTGATTCTGTCGCGGTGCGCGAACGCGGTAAGGGAGATTTGGGGGCGACGAAAGTGGATGAATTTGTTGAAAAGATTAAAAGAGAGATAAAAGAAAAGATTTAGGAATTTTTCCCTTTTTTGAAAAAGGAGGGTTAGGTGAGAATTTTAAAAAAATTTCTCCCCTCTTTGAAAAAGAGGGGCTTGGGGGAGATTTAAAAATCTTTAAAATCCCCCTTAATCCCCCTTTTACAAAGGGGAAAAATTTGAGAAAATAAAAAAGCCCAGAGCCTTTTTGGATTTCCAATAAGGATGGGCGAAGTCAGAAATTAGAAAATGAAATGGTTTCTTACTCCTTTTTCTGAATAACCAGCACTCGACACATGTGGTCGCCATTCCTCGTATACTGATTTATGATATTATTAACCACACTGGCAAGGATCGTGGGATCGCTATGCTTCCCCTTTTGAGTTTCCACGTAGTAGCTTCCCCGCGGAAGTCCAGTTATTTGAGCAACTTTGTCGTAAAGGCCCTCGCCAACCGTCAAGTCTCCGCATTCGACTTTGACACATTTGATAAAAACAACAGCCGTTCTTTCCATATTTTCCTCCTTTCGACTTTGATTTTTAATAATATCCAAAGAAGATGATTTTGTCAAAAATAAATAGATTTTGGCCATTTATTGTTTTAGCGGTCCTGGCCTTTATTGTCCACCTTGCTTTCTTAAGCCACCCTGCCCAGGTCGTTTTTGACGAAGTCCATTTTGGCAAATTTGTCGGCGCTTATTTTACCGGCCAGTATTATTTTGACATTCACCCGCCGCTGGGCAAACTCATGATTGCCGGCTGGGCGAAATTGAACGGCGTCAATCCCAATTTTGACTTTGACCACATCGGGGAGCAAGCCGCGCCGCAAATGCTTTTTACTTTAAGATTTTTACCAGCTTTTTTTGGCGGACTTTTTGTTTTGGCGTTTTCCTGGCTCGCCTGGCTTATCAGCCGCTCAAAAAAAACGGCGCTGATTGCCGGCGTTTTAATTTTGCTGGACAACGCCTTTTTGGTTCAGTCACATTTCATTTTGGTTGATATTTTCATGCTGACTTTTGAAGTCCTGGCGCTTTGTTTTTTCTTTCTGCAGCAGCGGCAAAAAAGTTTCGGCGCCAAATGGTTTTTTTATCTAATTCTGACTAGTCTTTTCTTTAGCCTGGCCATATCTATTAAATGGACGGGGCTGACCACAATTGGGATTATCGGCGTGGTTTTGGTGGCTAAAATTTTCAGTCAGAAATTAACTAATTATCTAAATAACTCTATCCCTGTCATTCCTACGAAAGCCTGCCTACCGGACAGGCAGACAGGAATCCAGACCCCTGAATCCCGGATCCCCGAAGCAAATGCTTCGCATTGCGACGGAGCAGGCAAGTCCGGGATGCCAAAATGGATGCTGGTTAAAGAAACGTCGATAGATTTAATATTTCTGCTGGTAATCGGTTTTGCTGTTTATGCTATCCCCTATGCCATCCACTTCAAACTTGTGCCTGAATCCGGGCCGGGCGACGCTTTTATGAGCTCAGCTTGGCAGCAAGAATTAAAATACGGCCGCGACAATATCTATCAGCCCCTTTCTTTTTTTCAAAAATTTTTTGAGCTCAATAAAACTATGCTTTCGGCCAACGCCGGCATCACGGCCGAGCATCCCTATGGCAGCCGTTGGTATTCCTGGCCCATTGACCGCAAGCCGATTTATTATTGGACAGACGGACAGCCGCCTTCAGGCAAATCAGCCAATATTTATTTTGTCGGCAATCCGGTTCTCTGGTGGCTGACGCTGGCTTTCGTCGCCCTCACTTTAATTTTAATTACCGATAAAAAAAGCCGCCGCCGCGTCAAACCAATTTTTTACATTCTACTTCTGGCTTATTTCGCCAACCTCCTGCCTTTTATTCTTATTAAACGCATCTCTTTTTTGTATCACTACCTCCCCGCAATGACTTTTGGAATTTTACTCACCGCTTTATATCTGGCGCAGATTTATCAAAAAAAGAAAATTTTTGTGGCTATTTTTATTTTTATCTTGGCCGGCTTCCTTGTTTTGACCCCTTATTCTTACGGCCTGCCAATTTCCAACTGGCTTAATAAACTGGAAATAAATTTAATCGGGCTCCTGGCCTAAGCTGGGGATAACTATTTTGACGTTTGTGATATAATATATTTGTAATCCAAGGAGGGCAACGCTGTCTATTTTTTTAAAACGGAGGCGCCGCACAAAAACTATGAAAAAAATAAATACCCAGAGAGTTTTATTAATAACGCTGGTGGCCGTCGCTTTTTTCGGTTTCCTTTTATGGTCAATCCGACAAAGCCAATCAGAAGAAGAATCGCTTTATAACTCCTCCAGTGACATCAATATTTCAACGGAAAATAAGGTCGTCAAGGTCACTTCGCCAAAGATAGGCGCCCAAATCAAAAACCCGGCGCTGATAGCCGGCCAAGCCAATCTTTCGGGCAATAAACTCAAAGCAAAAATAAAAGATAATAAAGGACTAATTCTGGCCGAAAGTTTTGTTCAGGTAAAAAATGTCAAAAAAATGTCTGATTTTTCAATCAGTTTGACTTATAAAAAACCGTCTACCCTGAAAGGAGTAGTAGAAGTTTTTCAAGTCGCCGCCAAAGACGATTCAGAAATTAACAAAATAATTATTCCGATAGTGTTTGAGGATTAACTGTTATAAATTTAAACGAAAACGGCTCGGGCAGTTCTTGAAAAAGAGCTGCTCTTTTGTTATCATTTGCCCTGTATTCAAATATGAAATATTTTATCATCCCTTATGGCTGCCAAATGAACCCCGCACCAGATCCGCCAGTTGGCGGAACGATGCGGGGCAAATAAATCTTATGCGCTACTACATCATTACCTACGGTTGTCAAATGAATAAGAACGACTCCGAGAGAATCGCCGCTATTTTAGAACAACGGGGACATAAACCGGCTTCCAACGCCCAAGGAGCCGATTTAATCGTGCTTAATAGCTGTTCGATTAGGCAATCGGCTGTTGACAGAATCTACGGAAAAATCAACCGGTTTGGCAATAAAAAAATCATTGTGGCCGGCTGCCTGCTGGAATATGACAAAAAAAGATTAGCTGTGCACAAAAACATATCATTCTGGCACCCGAATGATTATTTTAATTTATCTCCAATTCCCCAAAGTAGATTCAGCGCTTTCGTGCCGATTATGACCGGTTGCAATAATTTTTGCTCCTACTGCGTTGTCCCCTACACGCGCGGCCGAGAAAAATCGCGGCCGGCGAAGGAAATTATTGCCGAAGTGAAATCGCTGATAAAAAAGGGCTATAAAGAAATTATTTTACTGGGACAGAATGTGAACTCGTATTCATATAACAGGAAACATATAACACATAACAATAACTTATTGCCTGAGCGAACCCCGAAGACAAGTCGAGCGAAGTCGAAGGCTATCGACTTTCCAAAATTACTCAAATTGATAAATAATCTCCCCGGTGATTTCCGCCTGATACTCTTAACCTCCCATCCCAAAGACATGTCCGATGAGCTGATTGAAACCATCGCCCGCTGCCAAAAAATTACGCCTCAAATTCATTTGCCAGTGCAAAGCGGCGACAACCAAATTCTGCGTAAAATGAACCGTCATTATACAACCGCCCATTATAAAAAGCTCATCAAAAAAATTCGCGCCGCTTTTAAAAAATACCGTCCCTCCGGCGCCAAAAGTCCGCTAGAGGGGCGCGCCAAAGCCGCGCCCGGCGCGGCTTTGGCGCGCAAAACCAATTTTCCACCAGTCACCATTTCTACCGACATCATCGTCGGCTTCCCGGGCGAAACCAAAAAACAATTTCAAAATACGGTAAAACTCTGCCGCGAAATTAAATTTGACAAGGCCTACATCGCCAAATATTCCCCGCGTCCAGGCACCGCGGCCGCTAAATTAAAAGACGACGTTTCACCAAAAGAGAAAAAAAGGCGCTGGCTGATTTTGGATAAATTAATTAACGCGAAATATTATTGAAATGCTTGAAAAACCCAAAATCATCGTTATCTTAGGCCCGACTGCTTCTGGCAAGTCTGATTTGGCTGTGGAAATTGCCAAAAAAATCAACGGCGAAATTATTTCCGCCGATTCGCGCCAGGTTTATCGCGGCATGGATATTGGCACGGGCAAAGTACCGAGAGATAAAAATCCCGAATTACAAATCCTAAATCCTAAACAATTTCCAAAATACAAAATACAAAATACAAAATACATTTATCTTCATCAGGGTGTCCCCCATTATTTGCTTGATGTTGCTTCGCCCAAAAGACGATTTTCGGTTGCTCAATATAAAAATCTGGCGCAAAAGGCGATTGAAAAAATTTTAGCCAAAGGGAAATTGCCGATAATCTGCGGCGGCACGGGGTTTTATATTCAAACGCTAACCGAGGGCTTACAAATTCCACCCGTCAAACCCGATTTAAAGTTGCGTGCTAAATTGGAAAAAAAATCAACTGAAGGACTTTTTGTTTTATTGAAAAAATTAGACCAGCGCCGCGCCAAAAACATAGACCGATTTAACAGGCGCCGTTTAATCCGGGCCATTGAAATTGTCAAAACTACCGGCCAGCCCGTGCCAAAATTAAAAACCGCTCCCCTCTACGATGTTTTATATTTGGGCATCAAAAAATCGCCGAGCGAACTAAAAAAACTTATTGCTAAAAGACTACAAAAAAGATTAAAACAGGGAATGATTAAGGAAGTAAAAAGTTTACGCCACCGGGGGTTATCGTGGCAAAAATTAGAAGATTTCGGCCTGGAATACCGCTGGCTTGCGAGATTCTTGCAAAAGAAAATCAGCCGCCAAGAAATGCTTGAGCGGCTGCAAAAAGAAATTGAGCATTTTGCCAAGCGCCAGATGACTTGGTTTCGACGATTAGAAAGACAAAAGGTAAAAATCCATTGGCTAACAAACAGTAACAGATATACTTTCTTAGTTAAAAATTTTCTTAAAAAGTAAAACGAGGTTGCAACTCTGGCAACCTCGTTGGTTATAGAACATAACGGTGCAGTGGGTCAATCAGGGTCTTTCTTTTCTCAATGGCCTTTTCATCAAAACAAACGGCCAGCACTCTCTGCAAGCGTTCATATCGTGATTTACAGCGGCCACTTCTTTTTTCGCACCACAAATTTTACATACACCAGGTAAAAATTCTTTGGGTAAGAGTGCTTCAAAACGTTCTGCTGATGGTGCGTTGGGTTTAATTTTACCGCCGCAACCGGCTAAAAGATTTTTATTACTACAGACATGGGGATTAAAAGAACCGCACTCTGCTCCAAAGACGCAAACGGAATTCTCCATTTTTTTCTCCTTTCAAAAAGAACTTAAAAAAAATACCCCTCAATGGGGTTTTTTTAATACTCCGAATCCCTCCTCCAAAATAATGATAATTTTCTTGTCATACCTTTGAATCAAGGATAGCCGACGGCTAAATATCTGTCAATAGCGGTCTGTCCACAACTTAAGAGCTAATCTTTTTCTTCAAAATTTCCGCCACCAGTTGCGGATTGGCTTTGCCGCGGGTCGCGGCCATCACCTTGCCCAGCAAAAACATCAGAGCATTTTGCTTGCCTTTTTTATAATCTGCCGCCGGACCTGGATTTTGACTCAAAACCTCGTCCACGGCTTTGATTAATTCTTCCTCATCGCTAACCTGTCCCAAATCCTTCTCGCTGACGATATGCGAAGGATCGGCACCGCTGGCAAACATTTCCTTTAGCACCGCCTGGGCGCCGCTGGAAGAAACCACGCCTTGAGCGGTTAATTTTATAAATTCAGCGAAGTTTTCCGGCGTAATTTTTAAATCTTCAAATGATTGATTTGACTGATAAAACAATTTTTGCAACTCGGTCACCAAATAATTGGCGGTTAATTTAACCAGTTTCGCCGCTTCAATTTTTGGCTGAGCGTCTTTTTCCCAGTTTTTTAACTCGCTCACCGCCGCCTCAAAAAAATCGCCCAATTCCTTGTTGACGACCAGAATTTCAATGTCGCCTGCGGGCAAACTATATTCTTTGGCAAAACGCGCTCGCCGTTGCGCCGGCAATTCCGGCATTTTAACCGACAGCTGATAGCTGATAGCTGATAGCTGCGTCAGCGGCGGCAAATCCGGCTCGGGAAAATAGCGGTAATCATGCGCTTCCTCTTTGGTGCGCTGCGCCACCGTCATCCCAGTGACATCATCCCAGCCGCGAGTTTCCTGAATTATTTTTTTGCCCGCTTCTAGTTCCTCTGCCTGGCGTTTAATTTCATAATCTATTGATTTTTCCACCGCCCGGAAAGAATTTAAATTTTTAATTTCTACTTTTGTCCCTAGTAATCGCGAATTTACACTAATTTGAGCACGAATTTCACTAATATTATTCGTGCTATTCGTGTCCATATTCGTGGGCATTAGCGAAATATTAACCTCGCAGCGCATCTGACCCTTTTCCATGTCGGCATCAGACACCCCGAGATAACGTAAAATCAGCTGTAACTCTTGGCAAAATTTTCTCGCCTGGCTACCGGATTTGATATCGGGCTCACTCACCAACTCCATCAGCGGCACGCCCGCGCGGTTCAAATCCACCAAAGAATAATCAGCACCCTTGGGATGCACCAATTTGCCGGTGTCCTCTTCCAGATGCACGCGCCTGATTTTTATTCGGCTAAAATCATTGCCTTCGCCGATATCCAGATAACCTCCCTCGGTTAAGGGCTTGTCATACTGCGAAATTTGATAACCCTTGGGCAAATCCGGATAGAAATAATTCTTGCGGTCAAATTTAGAAAATTCAGGAATCTTGGCATTCAGCGCCAACCCGGTTTTAAGCGCCATCTTAAGGGCTTCTTCATTAATCACCGGCAAAACGCCGGGCTGGCCGGTGCAAACCGGACAAATATTGACATTGGGCTCTTTTTCCAAACCAAAAGCATTGGCGCAATCACAAAACATCTTGCTTTTTGTTTTAAGCTCTACGTGAATTTCCAGACCAATAGTTGGTTCGTATTCCATACGAAATTATTGTAGCACGAAAAAATTAATAAAAAAAGTTATTTTATCCCGCCCTTCACGAAAGGCGGGATTGAGTTTTGTATCTGCTCGCGCCTCGCTTTAGGCTTGCCCCGCACAACAACAAATTGTATGCGGGGCTGGCGCTCGCAGACAAAATTTAAAAAGGCCGGTAAAACCGGCCTTTGCGGTTCCCTATTTAATAAACAGGGAACGCCAGAAATATTATAACACAAGCAACTAGCGATTCAAAGATGATTAAAAAACTCCATAAGGGTTTATGACCTCATGGAGTCTAAGATGTATCTTGTATTATGCAAAATGCGGGCCTAAATTCACTCCTCTGGAGTGTTTACCCAAGAAGGAATCTCATCTTTCCGCAAGGTCACTCCGACTGACACGCCCAGTTTGGTGTCGAAACCGACGATATGAACGTGCTCGGTCGAACCATCGTGGAAAATTACCCCCTTTGTTGGATGTTTAGCTGCGCGGCTAATCCTTTCCCCCTCCTCTGGCTTTTCCCCATGATAGTATTTCACATTCTCCTTGACCAAAACTGTCTCGTACATTTTACCCTCCTTTCCTCCTTTGGTTGGAATTAAGAACTTTTTTCGCCGCTAAATAAACATTACACAACAGCAACGCCACTGTCAAGGGTCCGATCCCGCCGGGCACCGGCGTCAAAAAGGCGGCTTTATCTGCTACGTCTTGGCGATCCACATCGCCCACCACTTTGCCGTCATGGTATCTGGTGATGCCGCCGTCAATCAAAATCGCGCCGTTTTTTATCATCGCCCCCTTAATTAAATTAGGGCAGCCGCAAACCGAAATCAAAACATCGGCATTCTGCATTTCTTTTTCCAAGCCCAAAACCAAACAGGTATTTCTGGCCTGGTATTTCAGCGACAATCCCTCTTTTTCTAAAACCGACTTCAAAACCTGAGCGAAAGTTTCCGAATTAACCAAAGCCAAAATGTTTTTGTCTTTTAAAGTTGGCAAGCTATTTTTAACCGCTTCCGATATCGCCCGCAAAATTGCCGCTGGCAAAACCGGCATAAAATTTGGCTCCTTCCTTTTGGCGAGCAGCCGGCGGTTTTCTTGGTGAAAACCATCAACATCTTTGGCCGGACTTATGACCTCAATGATTTTGTCGGTGTTAAAAACCGCTGGCAGCGGCAACTGAATAATTATGCCCTGAATTCTTTTGTCGTCGTTTAATTTCTTAATTTCAGCGATTATTTCTTCCTCTTTTGCCTGACTGGAAAAATTAAAATCGCGGACTTCTATGCCAACCTTTTTGCCCACTTCTTTTTTCAATCTAATGTAAAGTTTTGAGGCTTCGTCTTCGCCAACCAAAATAGCGGCCAACACCGGCCGGATTTTTTTCTTTTCAATTTCTACTTTTAATTCTTTTAAAATTTTATCTGCCGCTTTCTGGCCGTTGAATAGTTTCATAAAATGGAAAAGGCAAAATTACGAATTCGTGTACCGCCCATAGCAAAAATTTTGCCAGAAAATCGTGGCGAGCCGAGCGTATAAAAATCGCGTGCTATGGTCGGGCCCCGCGAAGCGGGGCGTGGATAGCGATTTTAGCGAGGTGAGCCCGATTTTCTCAAAATTTTATGCTCGGGCGGCGGTTTTTTCCGCCGCTTTTTTGCCGCCAAAAAAGCGGCAAGAAATTTTACCATCGAAAATCTTCGTAGATTGGAAACTTTTTTACCAATTTCTTCACTCCGCTTTTAATTTCCGATTTAATTTTCTGATTGTCGGGGTTTTTAATCAACTGCGCTACTAAATTAGCGACCAGCGCCGCCCCCTTTTCTTTAAAACCGCGGGTAGTGATAGCCGGCGAGCCGACCCTGATGCCGGAAGGATTATAAGGCGGCCGCGGGTCATTGGGTATGGCATTACGATTGACATAAATACCCAATTTATCCAGCTCATCCTGAATGGAGCGCGAATCTAAATTAAATCTGGAAATATCCAGCACGAGCAAATGGTTATCCGTGCCGCCGCTCACCACCCTGATTCCCTGCTTCATAAATTCTTCGGCCATGGCGCTGGCGTTCAAAATAATCTGGTGCTGATATTTTTTAAAACTCGGCTGGCTGGCTTCCAAAAAACAAATTGCTTTGGCCGCAATGACATGGTCCAGCGGCCCGCCCTGCAATCCCGGAAAAACCGCTTTATCAATTTTCTGCGCTAAATTTAATTTGTCTTTTGGATTAATCCGGTCTCTGGTTTGACACAAAATCAAACCGCCCCGCGGCCCGCGCAGGGTCTTGTGGGTAGTGGTAGTAACAATATCGCACCAAGGAAAAGGATGCGGATGTTCAGCCGCGATGACCAATCCGGCAATATGAGCGATGTCGGCCATCAAATATGCCTTAACGCGCTTGGCAATGGCGCTGAATTTTTTGAAATTCAAAACGCGCGAATAAGCAGTGGTGCTGGTAATAATTAATTTTGGCTTGAATCGCCGGGCGATTTTTTCCACCTCCACAAAATCAATTACCTCGGTTTTTGGGTCAACGCCGTAATGAGCGAATTTATACGTTAAGCCGGAAAAATTGACGGGCGAGCCGTGGGTTAAATGTCCGCCGGCTTTAAGATCAATGCCTAAAATTTTATCACCGGGCTTGAGCAACGCCAAATAAACCGCGGCGTTGGCCTGGGAGCCAGAATGCGGCTGCAGATTGGCGTGCTCGGCCTTGAATAATTTTTTGGCCCGCTCCATAGCCAGCGCTTCAATGGCATCAATAAATTCATTGCCGCCATAATAGCGTCTGCCAGGATAACCTTCGGAATATTTATTGCTCAAAGGCGTGCCCATTGCCCGCAAAACTTCCGGGCTGGCGTAGTTTTCCGAAGGAATCAAAGTCAACCCGTCGCGCTGTCTGGCGATTTCTTTTTTAATTAAATTATAAATTTGGGGGTCTTTCATAAATTTCTCCCTCCTCTTTAAAGGAGGGCTGGGTGGATTTAATCAAAATCCCTCCTAACCTCCCTTTTCAAAGGGAGGAATTATCCAAATCATTAATTATTCTATCCACTTGCTCATATAAATCTTTTTTACTGCCTTCATTTATAACCGTGTAATCCGCTATGGCGATTGGCCCGCCCTGAAAAAGATTCTCTATTTGAGCATAATCGCGGCTTAAACATTCTTCCGGTGTCAACGGCCTGACTGGCCGCTTACCTAATCTTTCATATCTGATTTTTGGCGAGGCATAAACCGCGATGGTGATAAAATCTTTGCCGAATTTTTTTTTAAATTCCGAATATTCCGGCCAACTGTACAAACTTTCCACTAAAACATTTTTATCATCGGGCAAACTTTCTATTTTTTTAATCACTCTTTGCGCGTAAATTAATTGACCAAACTGCGCTCGCAAGCCCTCTCTGACTTCCCGTTCGTTCTCTTCATTTATTTCTATTCCCCGACTTTTCATTTCGTCAAAAGTCACATCGCCAAAATAAACTTTTAGCCAATTTAATTTTTTTATTAAATAATTTATGGCCTCGGTTTTTCCCGAACCGGGTAATCCTAAAATGGCAACTATTTTCCTGTTTTCCATACTTGTTTTTTATTTCTTAACAATATCCTGTAAGCCCCGCGAAATATCCCAAGTCGCCGGCTCCAAGTCGCAGTTTAAAACTAAATTCGGAAAAGCGCCAAGAAGTGCTTCGCGCATTTTAAAAGCAGTCTGCCGCAAAGTCGGATGAACCATTTTGCCCGAACGCAACTCAATGACATAAACGGCGGCCGGCAGGCCGTAGGTGACGCGGCAGGGCACGTTAAATCCCAAGGCGATATAATATTGCAAAATTTCCGGCGAGGCGCCCAATTTAGCGATTGCCTCGGACTGCTGGTCAATTAATTTTTCCGCTCGCAACCGCAGTTCATCGGGCAACTGCCCCAAATACCAACTATTAAATCCTAACTGCATTGTTAAAAGCGGCATGCGGCAGACGCCGTGGCGGTGACGTTGCAGGTCCCGAAAAGAACCGAAGTCCAGCCAAAAATTAAAAGTGACGGTGCCCAACTCCGTCAAAAAATGCGGCAGTCCGGTTTTTGACGGCCGGCTGTTAATTATATCCTGGTATTTTTCCAACTCTGCTCGTGAAATATTCGTTTGGAAAGAAGATTCCACCGCTCTTTCCGGTTTAAAATAATTGTATTTTTGGACAAATTTTTCCCGATAATTTTCCTGTTCGTCAACTACCGGCTGGCTGAAACTATGCGGGTATTTTTCTTTTAATTTTGCCGAAATATTAAGAGCAATTTGGCGTATTTCATCCAAAGGATGATGGCGCAAAATGACTAATTTGTCGTAGGCCTGCCTTAAATTAGTATGCCAGCTTAATTGCGTCGTGATGCCGGCTGGCAAAAAACTGCGCAAAATATCAAAAACTCTGGCTTTAATGGCTTTCTGATAAACTACTTCATTTTCCCCTTCCTGACGGGGATATTGCTGCATCAAAAATTTTTCCATCACCGATTGGCTGACGATGTAAAATTGCATCCAACGCTCCAGAACTGCTTTCGATTCGGCCGTAGCCAAAGGGTCAATTATCGGTTGACGCGCCATATCAACGTAGCGGGTGCTGGTTTCCTGACCCGAATAAAGAGGCCAATCCTGAACGGCTTTATCACCTAAAATACTGACGCCTTCAATAAAAATTGTGGTGCTGCCGCAATCGGCGATGCTGGCGTGGCCGTAACCCACATAAAATGTTTCCATAAACTTGCCGGAGCCGGTCTGTTTGACTTTCTCCACGTGTTCCACCACGCTCTGCGGGCTGCGCGAATAAAGTGCCTGCATCATCGCGTTATCTTCGGGGGAAAATTCATCGTAGACAAAAATTTTTGCCATAAAAAATATACGAAAATTACATATCTTCGTATTTTTCCGTTTCATTATTCAAAAGCTCAAAGGCAATGCCAGCTTCGTCAAAAATTTCTTTACTTCTTCTACTTGTGTGGTAGTCAAATTTCACCACCACTCTTTTTATTCCAGCATTGATTAGCATTTTGGCGCAAGTATAACAGGGTGTCATATGAGCGTAAAGCATAGCGCCATCCAACGCTATTCCCAGCCGCGCGGCGTTAGCAATGGCATTCTGTTCCGCGTGGGTGGTTCTGATGCAGTGTCTTGAAGTCGTCCCATCTTCGTTGGTCACCGTGTGCATTTCATGCCCTATGTCATCGCAGTGATTAAGCCCGGCCGGAGAGCCAACATAACCGGTACAAAGGATTCTTCTGTCGCGCACAATGACGCAACCGGAACGCCCCCGCTCGCAGGTGCCGCGCGTCCCGGCTAATTCCGCAATACTTATAAAATACTCATCCCAAGAAGGCCTGACATATTTTTTTTCTTTAGTAGTTTTTTTAATATTTTTTTTCTTGGGCATATTTTTTATAATTATAAAAAAATTTTAAGCTCCTTATAAATTAAGTCATTAATCTCTTTTTTACTCATTAATTTGTCGTCCCTGGTACAATCTATCATAACCCAATTGTTAAATTTGGCAACTAAATCCAAAGCGCTTTTTTGGGCATTTTCCAAATGGTTTAAATCACTTTCGTGAACGTCTTTTTTACCATTTAAATATCTTTTTTTACGGCTTTTGGCTTTATTTTTTAGTAATTTTTGACTAATTTCAAGGGGCACGTCAAGATAAACGACCAGGTCCGGTTTGGGAATTTTGAAAATTTTAAATTCCATTTTTTCCAACCAATCAAGGAATTCTTTGCGCTGGGCGGCATCATTAATTTTGGCACCCTGATGAATTTGATTGGAACTGGCATAACGGTCGGCAACCACCATATTACCTTCAACCAACCATTTTTTTATTTGACCAGCTGACTCAAATCGGTCGGCGGCGTACAAAACCGAGGCGAAATAAGGACTAACTGCTAAAAAATTACCGTATTCACCAGCCAAACACTGTCCAATAAATTTTCCAAAAAAATTATTATAATAACGCGGGAAATCAATGGTTTTTACTTTTTTGCCTTGCGCTTTCAAACGTTTAGCCAAGAGTTTTACCTGGGTCGCTTTGCCGCTCCCGTCAGTGCCATCAATCACCACAAATTTTCCTTTGGTGTTTTTGAACATAATGGCAATAAAGCAAATAAAAAAGGTGGGGGGCCTCCTTACTTTATTTTAAACTCTAACCAAGGTTCTTTCAAGTATAGATATAATATTGTAGATGTACCGAAAGTGAGCGATCGCTTACTTTTGGTACACGCAAAACGCAAAATAAACCACTAATAATTATTGTATAAACAAAATGGGCCCGAGACAATTGCTCAAGGCTCATTTTTATCCATAATTCATCATTCCACTTTGATTCCCATTGACCTGGCCGTGCCCTCAATTATCTTCATGGCCGCCTCAATATCATTGGCGCTCAAATCAGCCATTTTTTTGGCGGCGATTTCCCGAATTTGCTGACGAGTGACACTGCCGACTTTATCTTTTAAGGGATTAGCCGCGCCCTTGGCAATGCCCGCCGCCTTGCGCAGTAAATCGGCAGCTGGCGGCGTCTTGAATTTCAAAGCGTAGGTGCGGTCCTCATATACCGTAATCTCCACCGGAATAATGTCGCCGATTTTGTCTTTGGTGGCATCGTTGAACTTGCTGCAAAACTCCGCCAGGTTCAAGCCGTGCTGACCCAAAGCCGGCCCGACCGGCGGCGCCGGAGTAGCTTGCCCGGCGGGGAGTTGCAACTTGATAATTGTCTTGATTTTTTTAGCCATATGTTTCTATATCTTTTTCACTTGCAAAAAATCCAACTCCACCGGGGTCTCGCGCCCGAACATAGAAATTAACACTTTGACCCGGCCTCGCTCCTCGTCAATTTCCGCCACCTTGCCGTCGGTGTCTTTGAACGGGCCGTCGGTGATTTTGACGGCATCGCCGGCGGTAAAATCAATCTTGTATTTTGGCTCCTCCACCCCCATACGTTTTTGCAATTCTTTTATTTCTTCGGACGAGATGGGCGTGGGCGTCGTGCCCGAACCGACAAAGCCGGTCACCCGCGGGGTATTGCGCACCACGTACCAGGAATCGTCGGTCACAATCATTTCAACCAAAACATAGCCGGGATAGACTTTTTCCTCTACCACTTTGCGTTTGCCGCTTTTGATTTTTATTTTTTTCTCGGTCGGAACCAGAACGTTGAAAATTTTGTCTTCCATACCCATTGACTCAATGCGCTGGCGCAGATTGCGCGCCACCGCTTCCTCATACCCTGAATAGGTATGCAAAACATACCAGTTTCGTCCGCGAGATACTTGCTTTGGCATATTGTAGAAGCAAAATAATGCAAATTACAAACGCCAATTTACGCTATTTTGCGTGTTTTCGCGTGTATTTTTTGGCGTTATTTTGCTTCTATAGAATAAATTTTTTCAATAACCAGGCGAAAATATAATCAGCCGCGCCCAAAAACAGCGCCACACCCAAAGAAATTATCACCACCGTCATTGTGTATTTGACCGTATCCTGCCGGGTCGGCCAGGTGACCTTTTTGAGCTCCAGCCGAACTTCTTTCAGAAAAGTTGTAATTTTAGAAAAAATATTCATAAACTACAGATTACAGATTTTTACAGATATACAGATAAATATCCGTCCGCCAGCTGGCGGATTCGCGAGGCGGCCCACGGCTTTTTTATTCGTACGAATTAGCGAGCTCGCCCACTACGTTCTCGGAATACCACTAGGCTTTTATGGCGAGCCAAATTCGTATTTATTCGTAACCCACCCCGGAATACCACTTAATTTAAGTTTTTTAAAACCCCCTCGCGGGGGTCAAAATCATCTATCTATCATGCCCCCAGTATAGCTGAATTATAAAATTTGTCAAATTTTAACTTAACTTTTTGATACCGCAATTCAAAATGCAAAAATCAAAAGGCAAAATGACAATTCAAAATTAAAAAATGTATTCTGCCCGCGCCTGCCAAAAATTTTGTCAAAATTCAGGACGAGCCGAGCGTTAAAAATTTGCGTGTTATGGTTGTCAGCGCGAAGCGCTGGGCATAGCAAATTTAGCGAGGCGAGCCCCAGAATTTTTCAAAATTTTATGGCCGCGCGGAAACTCTTTTGTCACTTTTCTGGTTACAGAAAAGTAAGAGAAATTTAAATGTCAAGGTTCTTTACCTTCTTGGCATGCGTCTGGATGAAGCGCTTACGCGGCGCCACTTCGTCGCCCATCAGAATGTCAAAAATTTTGTCGGCTTCTTTGGCGTCATTAATGGTCACCTGCTTCAAAACGCGGTTGGCCGGATCCATGGTCGTTTCCCAAAGCTGTTCTGGATTCATTTCACCCAGGCCTTTGTAGCGCTGGATGGAAACGCCGCCGCGCTGAGCGTGGCTTTCCTCAGCTGACCCGCTGATTTTTTCGCCGCCTTCTTCCAACGCGCCACCCTCGGCCGTTTCTTCTTTGGCGGTTTTTTTGGCGGCGAAAGCCGCGCCCGGCGCGGCTTTCGCCGCCTTATCATCTTTTTTCTTTTTCAATTCCGCCAAAACGGTTTCTTTTTCCGCGTCGCTATAAACATAACGGACTTCTTTGCCGCGCGCCAACCGATAAAGCGGCGGCTGGGCGATGTAAATATGGCCCGCTTCAATTAATTGGATAAAATACCGGAAAAATAAAGTCAAAAGCAGTGTCTCAATATGCGCGCCGTCAACATCCGCATCGGTCATAATAATAACGCGATGATAACGAAGTTTAGAAATGTCAAACGAATCGGCGATGGCCGTGCCCATCGCGATAATCAATGCTTTGACCTCTTTTGAAGTAAGAGCTTTATCCAAGCGCGCTTTTTCTACATTTAAAATCTTGCCGCGCAAAGGCAAAATTGCCTGAAAATTGCGGTCGCGGCCCTGTTTGGCCGACCCGCCGGCCGAATCGCCTTCCACAATAAAAAGTTCCGACTCTGCCGGATTGCGCGACGAACAATCCGCCAGCTTGCCCGGCAAAGCCAGCCCGTCTAAAATTCCCTTGCGTAAAACCGTGTCCTTGGCCGCCTTGGCCGCCTGGCGCGCTTTGGATGCCAAAAGACATCTGCCTAAAATTTCCCTGGCGTCGTTGGGATTTTTTTCCAGATATTCTTCCAGACCGTAAGAAACAGCCGTCTCAACTGCCGTCCGAGCTTCCGGGTTGCCCAATTTTGCTTTAGTTTGTCCCTCAAACTGCGGTTCGCGCAATTTGAGAGAAATCACGGCAGTCAAACCCTCCCTGACATCATCACCGGTCAAATTCTCATCGGAATTTTTAAGATAGCTATTTTTGCGCGCATAATCATTTAAGCTGCGGGTTAGGGCTGTGCGAAAACCGGTCAGATGCATGCCACCCTCGGCCGTATAAATATTATTGGCAAAGCTCATTTCATACCCCTGAATATCTTTGGTATATTGGAGCGCGGTCTCCACCTGTATATTTTCAACTTCGCGGTTAACATAAAAGATATTGGAGTGACTGGCTTCTTCGTCGTTATTCAAAAATTTAATATAAGAGATGATGCCGCCCTCAAAAAAGAAACTATAGGAGCGCTCCCCGCTGTCGCCTTTGGTTTCTTTACTAATTTTATTTTTCGCTTTGGCAGGCGGTTGGCAAACACCAAAAAAGGCCTCGGGGGGGCTGACCACCATCCTTAAATCCCGGATGGTGATTTTGACGCCACGGGTCAAATACGCCTGTTGGCGCAAATGGTCCAAAATTTTATCCCAATCAAACCTGATTTCCTTAAATATTTCCTGGTCCGGCTCAAAAAATACGGTGGTGCCCCGCGCCCCGCACCTGCCTAATTTTTGCACTTTGGTTTTGGGCTTGCCCTGGATATATTCCTGGCTGTACATATGGTTGTCGCGGCAAATTTCCGCCCGCATCCATTTTGACAGGGCGTTGACCACCGAAACACCCACGCCATGCAAGCCGCCCGAAATCTTATATGATTCACCGCCGAATTTGCCGCCAGCGTGCAGGGTGCACATCACTGTTTCCAGTGCCGATTTTTTGGTTTGTTTGTGCATCTCCACCGGAATGCCGCGGCCGTTGTCGCGCACCCGCACGCGGTTTTGCGGTAGTAAAGCCACTTCGATTTCATTAGCAAAACCGGCCATCGCTTCATCAATGGAATTATCCACCACTTCCCAGATTAAATGATGCAAACCATCAACGCCGGTGGAACCGATATACATTCCGGGACGTTTTCTTACCGGCTCTAATCCTTCCAACACATAAATATCTTTGGCTTCATAGCTCACGTTATTATTTTTTCCGTTGTTGTTTGGCATAGCTTAAATAGAATTTCTAATTACTCTAATTTCTAATTGACCTAATCAATGTCCAATGCCTAATTGGGAATTAATCATTGGGATTTAGGATTTGATTAGAAATTAGGTCAATTAGGTTAATTAGAAATTTATTTCCTCACTTCCCACCCTTTCTCCTCAATCGCCTTAATGATTTTTTCCTGCAAATGATTGATTTCTTTATCGGTTAGATTCCTTTCTTCTGACTGATAAACCAGCCGAAACGCTAAGCTTTTTTTGCCACCCGGCAGGCCATCATAAATATCAAATAAATCGGTGTCCTGCAGGAGCGGCCCGCCCGCTGTTTCAATGACATTTAAAACCGTTTCTATCTTCGTCGTCTCCTCAACTACAATTGCCAAATCCCGGATAATAGCCGGATATTTGGAAGGCGGTACATATTCCCTTTCTTCTGAGGCCAGTTCTTCTAACGCCGGGAAGTCAAGCTCAAAAACAGATACTGGCTCATTTATCTCCAAAGCGCTCAAAATTTTCGGCTTAATTTCGCCAACCCAGCCGATTTGATCTCGTCCTGATTTAATCTGCGCTCGTCTTAAGGGGTGGACAAATTTAAGCCATGCAGAACCTTCAGATATCGCATCATCAAACCAAATATCATCAATTCCCAGCTTTTCAAATAAAACATGGGCTAACCCCTTGAGTTCAAACACGCCTTCGGACTGCTTTTTGATATTCTTATTTGAAACCACAGCGGCAATTTTATTATACAGTTCGGCTGGCTTGCCACCTACCATGGCAAAAACATGTCCTATTTCAAACAACCGAACACTATCAAAATATTTCAAATTTTCTTTCACGTTTTTCAATAAATTGACTATCAACGTCGGCCGCAGATATTTTTGGTCCTGAGAAAAAGGATTTTTTATTTCAACTTGGTTATTTATTTCAAATGCCTTGATATCCGCATCAGAAATAAAAGAATAATTCTGCGCCTCAGACCATCCGGCACCAACCAATATATCCTTGATTTTATCTTCATAAATTAAATTGTCTTCTTTTACTGCTGGAATTAAAATTCCCGAAGGCACTGTGGCCGGAATTTTATCGTAGCCCATAATGCGCACCACCTCCTCGGCAATATCTTCCTGCGCCTGCAAATCCAGGCGGTTTGTTGGCGGCGTCGCCTCAATGAAAATTTTCTTATTTTTATTGACGATTTTCGTCTGAACATCCAGTCTTTTTAAAATGTTTACCATTTCTTGCGGTTCAACCGACAAACCCAACAACCCTTGAATCCACCCAACGTCTGCGAAAATTTTACGCGGTTTTACCTTATTCGAATAAACATCAATCAAGCCGCTGGCGACTCTCCCGCCGGCAAATTCGGCCATAAGAGAGGCGGAGTGCTCAAGCGCGATTTCCGTTAAATTCGGGTCAAGGCCGTTTTCAAAACGTATTGAAGCGTCAGTCCTTAAATTAAAAGCTTTTGAAGTGCGGCGGATATTTGTCGGTCCAAAATTTGCCGATTCAATTGCCACAACTTTGGTATTTTCATCAATTTCCGGGCCCTCGCCGCCCTTTATGCCCGCAATGCCAATGGGCTTTTTCTCGTCCGCGATAACAAGGTTATTTTGATTTAATTTATACTTTTTACCTTCAATAGTCGTAATTTCTTCACCATCATTAGCTCGTCTTACTATGATTTTCTTAGTTTGTAATTTGGAATTTGGAATTTGTTTAGAAATTGAAAATTGGTTATTGGAAATTGCGCTTTCGATTTTATCTAAATCGAAAGCGTGTAGTGGCTGGCCGGTTTCCAGCATCACATAGTTGGTGATATCAACGATATTTGAGATCGGCCGCAACCCGCAGGCCGACAATCTTTCCTGCATCCATTTGGGTGACGGCGCGACCTTCACTTCAGACAAAACGCGCATGCTGTAACGCGGACACAAATCGCCTGAGGGCACTTCAACGGAAATAAAATCCTTGGCTTTGATTTTTTTGTCTTCGGAAATTTTTGCTTTAGGCCCGATAAATCCGACGCCTGAAATCGCCGCCAGTTCTTTGGCAATCCCGATATGCGACATGCAATCATGCGCCCGGTCGGGCAAAACTTTGACATCCAGCACAAAATCATCGCCGAATTTTTCGCAGGTTTCAACCTCAAACGCACGCATGGTCAACAAATCAGCCATTTCTTGCGGCTTTAACGGCTTTTTCAAATATTCATTTAGCCAACCTGTAGAAAACTTCATTTTCTGTTTTTAAGTTTATAAGTTTTTAAGTTCGTAAGTTTTCAGAAATTTTATATAACCACTTGTCGCTTTTATAATACTCGTGTACTTTTCGGAGATTTCCAATGATTCATCGACACAGAATCCTTTTTTCGAACAGACTATTAAATTCCGTTTTGTTTCTTCCGCCTCGCACTTTACAATGTCGATTAAAATACGAATTTTATCTTTTATTGATTTTTTATTATAAGCTTCTGCTATATTATTCGTAACAGACGCTGATGATCTTCTTAATTGATCTACGCTTCTATATTTTTCGTCCGCTGGATATTTGGTAGTTAATTTATAAACATTTAACTCTGCTTCTTCCGCCATTTGGTAGATTTTTAAATTCTCAAGCCCAGTAGCCATAAACTTATAAACTTAGAACTTAAGCGAAGCGTAACTTAAAACTGCTTGAGAAAGCGCAGGTCTCCAAAATTCAACAACCTCATGTCATTAATTTTGTATTTCATCATCACCAGCCGGTCTAAGCCAAATCCAAAGGCAAATCCCTGCCATTCATAAGGGCTATAACCAGCCGATTTAAAAACAAAGGGGTGCACCATACCCGCTCCGGCCATTTCAAGCCAGCCCGTATTTTTGCAAATCCGGCAGCCCTTCCCATCGCAAAAAGTACAAGATATATCGGGCTCAAAGCTCGGCTCCGTAAAAGGAAAATAACTTGGTCGTAGCCTGATTTTGATTTTTTGACCATAAAGCTGACTAAAAAATTCACCAATAACCGCTTTAAAATGGCCAATTGAAATATGTTTATCAACCATCAAACCCTCAACTTGATAAAATTGAGATTCGTGAGTTGCGTCAGAAGCGTCACGGCGATAAACCTTGCCGGGTACAATTATACGCAAAGGCGGATTATGTTTTTCCATATAGCGCACCTGATTGGGCGAGGTCTGGGTACGCATTAAAAGTTCATCAGTAATATAAAAAGTATCCTGCATGTCGCGTGCTGGATGATCTTTTGGAAAATTCAACGCCTGAAAATTATAATAATCAGTTTCCATTTCCCGGCTGTCAACAACCGAAAATCCAAGCGACATAAAAATTTCTTCCACCTGGCGCATCACTTGCGTGCGCGGATGCAGGTGCCCTCGCGGCGGTTTTATACCGGGCGCAGTAATATCCAGCCAATCCTTTTGAGGACGAGCGGCGGATTTTAATTCTTGATTTTTTCCTATAAAAATATTTCCGATTTCTTTTTTCAATTCATTGGCTTGTCGGCCCAAACTGATTTTTTCTTCTCCCGCCAGCTTTTTTATCTCGCCGAAAATCCGCGCCAATTCCCCTTTTCTCCCCAAATAGCGCACGCGCAAATCCTCCAGCGATTTTAAATCCCGGACATCAGCCAATTCTCTTTGAAATTTTTTTCTTATTTCATCAATCATAATATAGCTACGAAATACGAAATGATTACGAAACTACGAAAAAATTAGACCGGTGTTTCGTACATTCGTATTTTTTCGCCCGCCTGCCGCGCCCGCCAAAGCTTCGCTTGGCGATGCGGGCGGGCCAAAGCCAATAACGATTAGTTTATAAGATAGAGTAAAATAAATTAAAAGCGTACAATAATTATCTTCCGACCACTCACTTCGGCTATTGGCGGGCAGGTATTTCGCAGCCATCTCACTATTCTCTTTTCAGAAATGCCAGCTCAATTGCCACCACCACGATTAAAAATATCAACGCTAGCCACCAAGAAAAAATACTGAAATAGCGCATTAAAAGAAAGCCGACCAGCAAACCGCTCAATAAAGACCCTTCCCGGAAAGAAATGCCCAGATGCAGCAATGGCTCCTCCCAATATTTGCGCCGGCGGAAATAAAGCGCCGACAAACTGAAGAAACCGCAAAGCGCCAAAAACAAGCTCAAAAACAGTAAAATTAAAATGGCCGCGCTGGCGTTTTGGGGCGAAAAAAACCAGATAATCGCCAGGAACGAGGCCAGGGCCAACAAACTGGCCAGACCGGTTAACCAAAGATAGGTTTTTGTCCTCATAATCAACACTCTAATTTTACCTTATTTTTGACATAAATACAAGCGCCAAAAGCACTCAATTGTGGACAAAAAAACAGATTAACACCAACCAAAAAACAGGCCGAGCCTGTTTTTTAAATGTGGGCTGTCGTGGACAATGTTAGAATGATATTCCAGCGGCAAACGGATTTTATTTATATACCAGATTTAGCCCCACGAGTTAAGTTATAATAATTTTAGCTCCAAACTCATCAAATCTTTCCAAAATACCCTTGACTGTATCCTTTGATAAACAATTGTGTCTGGGTATGGTTGTAATAAATTTTCCTTCAATGGTTTTAATTTTATAATGCTTTTTACCCAGACCATCAATAAAACCACATTTACTGGTTACTCTTAAAAGTTTTTCACAAGAGCAATCAGTAATTTTAACCCTTAATTCCCGCATTGATATTTATTAAATCTAACGTTTGGGGTTTTCTGACAACGGGGTAGGATTTAAAATGTTGTGCCATTTCTATCGTGGCAAGATATTCCGGCATAAAAGACAGATATTTTTCAGGAATTTCAAAATATGTTCTGATAGCGTCGTTTATCATTTCTATTAATTCATAAAAAGTACTCGCCTCAGTAAAACAACCAGTAAAGGTAAGTATTTCCGCACAAAATTTACCGCATTCCGAACGATGCACTTTTACGGTTACCCGAGAAGGAAACAAACTAACAAACTTATTTATGTCTTTTTTTTCTTTTAAGGTTAGCTTTCCCATATTTTTAATACCTTATTTTTCATTTTTTATTATATAAATCTGACTTTAAAATTGTGCGAAAGCCGTCCTCATGCTTCACTTTAAGCGTTCCTGGATAATAGCAATAATGTGCGAAGCACGTCAAGCTATCTTTAGTATATTATTAGTAATCTAAAAAATCCAACAAGCGGGTTTATTCACACCATCCATCCTGCTACTCACTATTTTTTGAAAATAGCCGCCGGCCCGTCTCGCAGACGAGTTCTAACGTTTCACGCGGGCTATCAAAAATAACCGCCTGTTTAGGCGGTTATTTTGGGGTTTGCGGGGCCTGCGAGATGATTTTAAAACTACGGACTGGCAAGCCGTGTTTAATGATTGGGGGGGTTAATACAAAACAATTAGATTTTTTTAGCTAAAATTATAAAGAGCATCCCGTTTGAGCGGTCTAATTATTAACGGCCCCATCAGCTTCAAGATATACCGTGCGGGAAATCTGTTGGATTATGTCTTTGAGATTTTGAACGTCCTGGCCTTTTGTCATCACGCAAAGAAAATAAGGACGGAGCGGATGGTAAATAATGCCGCAATCATGCAACTCGTTATCAGGTATCTGATCAGAAGAGGCACGATAGCCATACTTATGAGACACGGTAATGTTTGGTGACACTCCCGCAACCAGCCCGTCTTTAAAAATAGTTGCGCTCAAAAGTTCCAGTGCAAACTCTGAAATGCTTCGCGGCATATAGGCGGCATTGTAGAGAACACGAAAAAAGCGCGAAACCAATTCTGGAGACATAGAATCTCTGTTGTCGTTGGCTAAAGGCATTGGCATCTGCAAATCGTCAAAAATCTTTTTTTGGTCGTTGGGGTTAATAATGCTTTCTAACATATTCAGAGCATCGTTATCGGAATAGATAATCATTCTGGAAATCAGTTCAGAAACCGTGTATGGCTTACCCGTTTCTATTCTTGGCGCATCCGGTTCGGCGGACGCGCTTCTGTCCTGCAGTTTGGCATCCAAAATAAGTTCTTTTGAAAAAAGCGAGGCGTCGCCTTCGGCGGCTTTTAAGATAGCAAACATTATGGCAATTTTATATATGCTGGCGGGCGCGTAATTCGCTTTTTCGTTGATACCCATCCACTGCCCGCTATTGAAATCGCGAAAATAAACCGATGCGTCAACTATTTTTTGTCCATTTTTAGCGTCATTAATTATGCTTGAAAGTTGGTTGTATAAAGATTTAAAACCTTCAAGGCTCGTCGTGTCGCCCAGTACAAGCAGGGGGCTGATTAACTTAAAATCACTCTGATGCTCGCGTATAACGACTTGCCCAGATATTAAATGATGCTTCGAAGATAAATTATTAATCTCCCAGCCGATCAACAATCCCAACACAAATATACCCGCTACGATAAAGTACCGGAAAAATGCTTTTTTGTGTTGTTGAAAAACGATTTTAAAAGACATTGGGATATCAGACTATTTTAATATAGCGTCATTTTCATTTTTTAAATTGGCGGGCCGGAAGGGATTTGAACCCTCGATCTCTGTCGTGACAGGACAGCGCTTTAAACCGGACTAAGCTACCGGCCCAAATTAGCTTTCTTATAAAGAATAAATTTTCTTTTTAAATAAATCAAACCCGCGACATTACCGCTATTATACATAAATGAAAATAGTTTTTTGGAATCATTTGTACTATAACTTAATCGCCATGCGTCACCGCAATAACATAACGATCCTCTTGTATCCAGTGTATTCGTAAGTACGTCATGTAATTTTTCTAAAATCGACTTACTGCCAGCGGTAAATCTAGTAAGTAACGCTGGTGATTTAGTTTTTCTGTCAGATTTTTTGAAGAATCCAAAGATAACATTGCCATCACCATCGAAATAACCTCTCACAAAATGATAAAAATATTTTTCAGGTATATTTGGCAAATTTATTGTTTTGCTCTTCTTTGGAGTTAAGCCAAGCTTCAATAAATCTTTAAAAATCTGTTTACTTCCGATTTGAAGCCGATAAGATGTTCTCCATTTATTATTTCTTTTGCGCGCGGTAATCTTATGATTTGAATTTCTAATCTTAATCAATAAATCTCTATCTGTAATCTGAAATTCAATAAAATGGGCGCCTCTTTTATTTTTTAACATATTTCCGTCAGCCGCAAAGAATCCTAAAATATAAGCCATTTCCGGCGACCATTTTCTAAAAAAATTTTCATTTTTAGCCTTAAAAATTGGCACTCTTAAATTTTCTTCTTTAAATGCTTAAAAAATTCAATCTGCCTTAAGCGTCTTTTGGCTTCTTTTAACGTACGGTAAGTTCCAAACTGCCTGCCGGTTTTTTCGCTCAAAACAACATATTTTCCTTTAATTTTGCGTATCATATCTGGTGGCTGCGAGTGGAGTCGAACCACTGACCTAGCGCTTATGAAACGCTTGCTCTAACCACTGAGCTACGCAGCCCAGGTTTGTAATTAGTATGAGTAATTTGTATTTAGAGATAAATTTTTGCCAAATAAAAAATCATCTCCTTAACCTAATTACTAACTACTAATTACCAACTACTCAAATTTTCGCGGTAGCAAAAATTTATGTTGCGGGGCCCGGAATTGCACCGGGGTCTGGGGCTTATGAGACCCCCGAGATACTTCTTCTCTACCCCGCGATGAAAAAACTCTCCTTTATTATACATTAAAAAATACATCTGTGCAAGAATTTACAAAAATCTTAAAAAACAGGGTCTCCCCTGTTTTTTTATTAAATAAGATTTTAAACAAATACTATCATACTATATAGTATGATAGTATTTGTTATTTTTATAAATATTCCAATTCTTTCAAAGCCGCTTCAAAATTTTTAATTGCCTGCTCGGCTTGGTCGCGGGAAATTTGAACGGTTGGTTCATGAACTATCATATTGCGCAGACGGTGCGCTTCCCAAACTAAATTAACGCTGGCCAATTCGTGTTCTTCAAATTGGCGCAGGCGTTCGGCCATATCTATTCCCGGCAGAGACATACGCTTTAAAATCTCGTCAAATAAATTATCGGCTTCAATCACGGCCAGCTTCAAATTAGCTTCGTCTCCTTTGTCCAGCCGCGCCAGAATTTTCGGCCAGCGCTTGTCGGGCGCCCCGCCGTAGGCAAAACGCCTGGCATAAGCCCGCTCTCTCAGCCACCAAGCGGCATCGGACCTTTTTAATAACATGGCAATTAAAAATGCCAAAAATAAAGAAACCGACCAACTCACCAGCTTTAAAATTAAAATTAGCCGGCTGAATTCCGCGGCGGTGAAAAAATTATAGATTCGGTCGTAAAGGTTCAAAAATAAAGTAATCATAGAGGGGTCAAAATATTACCGTTATCCGCGCCTGCGAAAAATTTTGTCAGGAATTCAAGGCGAGCCGAGTGTATAAAAATCGCGTGCTATGGTCGGGGCGCCGAAGGCGCCGTGGATAGCGATTTTAGCGAGGCGAGCCCTAGAATTCCTCAAAATTTTATGCCTGCGCGGCGGTTTTTTCCCTGCCCGCCGATAACCAAAGCTGATTACTTGGAAATAGATTTAATTATGGTCGAAGTTTACGTTAAATGTATTCCAGCTAATCATTATCGGCTTTGGCAGGCGGGCGCCGCTTTTTTGGCGGCAAAAAAGCGGCAAATCGTTTTTATTTTAGCAACTCCTCACAAACTTGCGCCGCTTGAAAAATTAAATCCTCGGAAAAATGTTTGCCGATAATTTGCAAACCCACCGGCAGTTTTCCAATTTTACCGCAAGGCATTGCCAGCGCCGGCAAACCAGCCAAATTTATTGGCACGGTGTAGATATCAGAAAGATACATTTTCACCGGGTCATCTATCTTTTCTCCGATTTTGAAAGCGGGCGTTGGCGCTACGGGTGTAAAAATTAAATCAACTTTAGCAAAAGCTTTCTGGAAATCCTGCAAAATTTTCGTGCGCACTTTCTGCGCCCGCAAATAATAAGCGTCATAATAGCCGGCCGAAAGCGCGTAAGTACCCAACATTATCCGCCGCCTAGGTTCCGCGCCGAAATAATGACCGCGGGTTTTTAAATAAACATCCAACAAGTTGGCAGTTGACAGTTGGCTGTTGGAAGTCGCGCTAGCGCCATACTTAATGCCATCGTATCGGGCGAGATTCGCCGAGACCTCCGAAGCCATAATAATATAATAACACGCCAGGGCATATTCGGAATGAGGTAAACTGATTTCTTTAATTTTAGCGCCCGCATCGGCTAATTTTTTTATGGCCACCTTGACCGATTTTTCTACTCCTTCATCAATTCCCTTTTGAAAATATTCTTTTGGCATTCCGATTCTCAAACTTGAAACTTGAAACTTGGAACTTGGAACATTGGAGAATCCGACGCTGGTTGAATCTTTTGGGTCTTTGCCTTTGATAATATCAAAAATAATCTGGCAATCTTCAACATTTTTGGCGAACGGCCCGATCTGATCCAGCGATGATGCCATGGCCATTACGCCGTAGCGCGAAACCGCGCCGTACGTTGGTTTAAGACCAACGACGCCGCAAAAAGAAGCCGGCTGGCGGATTGAGCCGCCGGTGTCGGAACCCAAACTAAATAGAGCTTCGTCAGCCGCCACGGAAGCCGCCGAGCCGCCCGAGGAACCGCCTGGCACGCGCTCCAAATCATGCGGATTGCGCGTCACGCCATAAGCCGAATTTTCGGTGGAGGAACCCATGGCAAATTCGTCCAAATTGGTTTTGCCCAACAAAACCGCACCCGCTTTTTTTAATTTATTGATGACGGTCGCGTCATAAGGCGCGATATAATTTTCTAAAATTTTTGACCCGGCCGTGCACCTGACGCCTTCAACCAAAATTAAATCTTTTATTGAACCGGGGATTCCTTCAAGAACGCCGATTCCTTCACCCGAAGCTATTTTTTCCTCAACTTCTTTTGCCTGCGCCATCGCCAAGTCCTCCGTCAGCGTCAAATAAGCGTGAACGTCTTTATCGCGCTCATCCATCCGCTGCAAAAAAGCCCGAGTCAATTCCGTTGCCGAGAATTCTTTACTTTTCAGGCCTTCGTGGGCTTTTAATATTGTTAACTCTCTTAAATCCATCATTTGGCTACAGAATACAGATTTTTTACAGATATACAGATACAAACAGAGCTCGGCTGCTGTTTGTTGTTCGGATTTCAGAAAAAAGTCAGTTGGTATCTGTATATCCGTATTTATCTGTATTCTGTAGCTACTATTCAAAGACCGCCTTCACTTTAATATAATTATCTTTGGTTTCAGGCGCATTGGCTAAAATTCTTTTTCTGGTATTTTCGTCCGGTTTAATCGGCTCATCCGAGCGCGCCACGTTTTGCAAACCCGTCGCCTGGGCCGTGGGCTCAATGCCGGCCACATCAACTTCTTCCAATTTTTTCACAAAATCCAAAATCGCCGCCAGTTCTTTGGCGAATTTCTGCTTTTCTTCTTCGGTCAGACCGAGCCGCGCCAGTTTGGCGATGTGGTCAACGTCGAACAACGCTCAAGATTTAAGAATAAAGATTTAAGATTTAAGAATAAATTCATAAATCATAAATCATAAATCATAAATCAAATTATTTTATTAATTTCAAAAATTCCTTCTCTCCGATCATTTTAATCCCCAGCGCTTTGGCTTTATCATATTTTGACCCCGGCTCTGCCCCCGCGACTATCAAATCGGTTTTAGCTGAAACGGACGAGGAAACGTCGCCGCCATGCTCCCTGATGGCCTGCTTGGCCTGCTCGCGGCTCAAACTGGCCAGTTCCCCGGTTAAAACAACGCTCAGACCTTTCAGTATTTGCTTTTTCCTGGCGACTTTAGGATTTTCTATTTCTACAACTTTCAATAATCTCTCCAGCAATTTTTTGTTGCGCTCCTGGCTAAACCACTCAACAATGCTTTTGGCAACGACTCCGCCGATATTGGAAATGGCACTTAATTCCTCAAAACCGGCTTTCTTTAATTTTCCGATATTACCAAAATGGTTAGCTAAATCAACTGCTGTTTCTTCGCCCACGTGCAAAATGCCCAGTGCGTTCAAAAAACGAGCTAACGTCGCCTTTTTACTATTTTTAATCGCTTCAATTAAATTCTGGGCTGATTTGGCCGCAAAACGCTCCAGGGGCATTAAATCCCCTTCCTCCAAATCATAAATGTCGGCTGGATTGCCAACCAAACCCTCGCGCATTAACTGCTCAATAATTTTTTCGCCCAGCCCGTCAATATTCATGGCGGGCTTAGAAACAAAATGCATTAAATTGCGCCGATTTATCGCAAAGCAATTTTTATTGGCACACCGGTACGCCACCTCGTCCCCAACTTTGATAACTTTGCCACCACACATAGGGCAATGTTTGGGCATATAGAAATTGCGTTCTTTGCCTGTTCGTAATTTAAGCAAAACCTGCACCACATCAGGAATGACATCGCCCGCCCGACGGACAATCACCGTGTCGCCGATTTTTAAACCCAGGCGCTTTATTTCATCTTCGTTATGGAGCGTGGCGTGTTTGATTGTTACCCCGCCCACGTTCACCGGCTTTAAAACCGCCACTGGGGTTAGAGCGCCCGTGCGGCCGACATTAATAATAATATCTTCAACTATGGTCGTCGCTTCCTTGCCGGAAAATTTATAGGCCTGCATCCAGCGGGGCGCCTTGCCGACGACCCCCAGCTTCTGGTGCTGTCCGATGTCGTTAACCACCACGACGACGCCGTCGCATTCAAAAGGCAAGCGTTCACGGTGTTCTGCCCAGTATTCGTGAAATTTAATGACCTCGGCCAAATTTGGGCAATGTTTGTTTTCCGGAATGGTTTTGAAACCCAGATATTTGGCGATTAAATGCTCCTGCTCGTGTTGTTCCTGGCCTAAGTCGCTGATGACAGTATAAACATAAAAATCCAGTCGGCGCTCGGCCGTGATTTTAGAATCAAGTTGCCTGATTGAACCGGCCGCACCGTTTCTGGGATTAGCCAGGAGGGGCCTGCCCTCTTTTTTGTACTGACGATTCAGCTCGGCAAAAACTCCTCTGGTCATAATCGCCTCGCCCCGCACCTCAATCTCTCCTCTCTGACTGACGGCGATTACTTTTTTAATTTGCGCCTCGCTCAATCCGGCTTTTTTTAATTCCGTTTCCCCGGGCTGGCGCAAACGCAAGGGAATCGCTTCAATCGTTTTTAAATTTTGAGTGACGTCTTCACCGATTTTCCCGTCGCCCCGCGTGGAACCGCGGGAAAAAACACCGTCTCGGTAAACCAACGCCATGGCCAGACCGTCCATTTTCAGCTCGCAAAAATAATCCAAGGTGGCACGAGGCACCAGTTTTTGAATCCTCTCCTCCCAGGCGCGAATTTCCTCTTCGCCGAAAGCGTCGTTTAACGAAAGCATGGGGACTGAATGCGCCACTTTTTTAAATTCGTCCAGCGCCTGACCGCTCACTCTTTGGGTCGGCGAGTCGGACGTAATTAAATCCGGAAATTGCGTCTCCAACTCCGCTAATTCATGTTTGAGCGAATCCCAAGCCGCGTCGGAAATATCCAATTTATCCATCACGTGATAAAGATAGCTATGATGATTGATTTCTTCCTTCAGTTTTTCTATCCGCTTTTTGGCTTCCTCTTTAGTCATATTCCTATTCCCCTTTTTAACATCAAGACAGGCGCTATCCAACCCAACAAGGCGCATATTAATAAGTAATAGCTATCTGACCGTTGCCGCTTTGATAGTTGCCGGTGAAAGTAATGCCGGTGGCTGTAGAAATCGCCCAGCTGGAACCGCCGCCGCCGCCGCCGGCATTACAAACTCCGTCTTCACCTCCTCCTCCGCCACCGCCGCCATAATATCCTCCGCCGCCGCCGCCGCCGGCGCGATTAAAACACCAGCCTTGCGGGGTATCAGGTATGAAACCGAGACTCCAGCCGCCGCCTCCTTGGCCTAACGAACCGCAAGCACCGTTATTAAATCCACATGCTCCGGTACAGCAGCTAATGCAGGCCGTCCACAAACCGCCGCCTCCTCCGTTTCCGCAATCACCCCCTCCATTAGCACCAAGAGCAAAATAACCAGGTATACCAGATATATCAGAGAGAAGAGCGCCGGCACCGCCGGCACCGCCGGCAGTACCAACTGCGCCTTCGCCGCCACCGCCGCCGGCTACAATAATACGATTGCCGCCTTGCCTGATATCCGAGGCTCCGCCGCCAGCACTGCCGCTATACCAAGCCAGGCCGCCAGGACCGCCTCCGTTCCAGCCGCCATCTCGCGAGGAACAAGTGTCATTGCCGCCTACGCCGCCGACATAAATATATAAGGTGCTATTGGGCGTTACTGAAAGAGTTGCCAGGACCCGGCCGCCCTTTCCGCCCTTAGTGGCACCGCAACCCTGGGCTCCGATGACATCAGCATTAATAGAAGTCACGCCTGGGGGCACTGTCCAGGTCTGCTGACCGCCAGTATAACCGAAAGTGACGATAGTGGGGGGGGTGGGGGGAGTTGCAACCAATCCGGTGCCGGTCAACTCCACGCTTCGCTTGGTCCCGCCAAAAATTCCCGAAGCCGCAATTTTATTGTCAGAGGCCCGCTTGGCCTGGCCAATGGCGCCATTATCCAAAGTAATTAAAATTTCACCGCCCACGCTGGCGCAGGTTGAACCCGCTTGTTTCCTGGTCTGATAAAGACACTGCTCGGCGGCCGCATCCGAAGCAAAAAACGCGGAGACAGAATTGGCAATTTCTCTGGACATCCGGATTTCATAAATCATAATCGTGGCGGCGGTCAAGGCGACCATCAAAATCACGCCCATCACAAAAACTGCCAGCAAAATAGCTGTCGCCCCGGTTTGAAGTCGGAAGTACGAAGTCGGAAGTACGAAGTCGGAAGTACGAAGTCGGGAACTAATTTTGATTTTTGTTTTTTTCAACATTTTTTACGATGGTAACTAAAATTTTTATAATTGGTAGCAAGGATAGAATAAAAATTTATTTTTATTCTATCCGAGCGACCCAATTTCAAGCTCTGCTTATAATTTCTTCGTTTTCTTCTAAGCATGGCCTGACTTTTTGCTCAGCAACCAAACCAGATGCCACCAACATTTCAATCCATCTTTTAGTCTCTTTGGCTTCTTTTCGCGCTATCTTCATATGATTGATAAAATCCAATCTGCTAACCGCAGCGCGCGCTTGAACGATATTGGAATTAACAGAAGTACCAGATCTAACGATTTGTTTTGCTAATTCATTGGCTACGATTGTCTTTGGCAGACAATCGACAATTTTAATAACTCCGACTGCGAACAAAAAGGTTCTCTGTTCAATGTCTTGATCCTGTTTTTTTACCGATTTCATAATTCATACTTCATACTTCATACTTCATACTTCTTACTTCTACGGTGCGTATTGGCGCGAAGAAATGGTCGTCTGCAAATTAATCTCGGCCTGGGCCGCGGCTTTGGCTGATTTGTTTTTCAGTTTTATCACTACGGTTACCCGCGGCTGATTGGCGCCGCTTTTTTTAACATAAAAATTACCCGCTGCCTCCACTTCATTGGGATTCAAAACCGCTCCGGCGCGGCTGATTTGCTTAGCCGAATTGTCAAAGACATAATCCAGGGTCTCGTTTTTGGCATTGGTAATATTAAGCGTGGTGTATGGTCCGCCGTCAACCGTGTTAATTTTGCTCATCCGCATCTCTTTGGAGATAGATTCCAAAATAAACCGGCCTGATTCCTGAATATTCTGTTGTCCAAAAATTCGCTGGGTGCCGCCCAAACCCATCAAAAAAATATCAACGGCCACCGTCACCACAATGGAAAAAGTCGCCACTGCCACTAATAATTCTATCAAGGTGAAACCCTTTGATGGATTTGGAGCAGAGCTTTTTTGTTTTTTCACTTTGTTTTACCTCCTTTCATCATATAACATATAACAAATAACAAATAACAAATCTTGTGTTTTATATTTTGTGTTACATGTTTTGTGTTACATGTTTTGTGTTATATGTTTTGTGTTATGTGATATTTACCGCCAGTTCCACAATCTGTCTTCAACCGTCAAACTTTGGGAACGACCGTGTTCTGTCCAACTAACTTGGGCCGTAACTTTTATTTGGGCATCGGAAATTTTAGATAAAGTGATTTTTCGTTTAAAAGAAAAGGAGGCGTTGCTGCCGTCGTCATACCCATACAGTCCGGTTGAAGAATCATATTTTAAAACCGTGTCGCCGAAAGAACGCAAAGCAATGTCGTTGTACTGCACCAAATAATCGGTGGTTCCGGAAATTCCGGCATACCAATCATCCCAACCATTGGTTCCATAGTTTAGGTCCCGGATATTTCTGACCACCTCTATTCCCTCCTGAGCTAAATGAACGGCGATTAATTTTGAATAACTAACTGCCGCCGAAGATGTTGTCTGACTGAGCAAGGTCATTATCCCCACCAAAGCCACGGTAATAATATAAATAGCAATAATCACCTCCAATAATGAAAAGCCGTCTTCTCCTCCTTTGTTTTCAATATTATTTTTATTCTGGTCATCCATATAGAAAATTTCTAATTATTCTAATTTTTAATTGATCTGCTCAAGATCTAAGCACCAAATCCCAAACGCCAAATTCCAAATAATATCCAATGACCGAAATTCCAAACCGTTTGGAATTTTGAATTTGGAATTTATTTGTTATTTGGGATTTGTAATTTGGAATTTTAAAGTTGGGGTTTGATTAGAAATTAGGTTAATTAGAAATTAGAAATTTTATTGGATTTCTATCCTGCCGCTGGCGTAGACAGTGACGGTTTTTGAAAAATTGCCGCTGCTGAGCGTAAAAACTTGAGACCCGGAATTGGCGCCGTTGATATAGGTCAGGGGTTCGGGCGGGGTGAAATAAACTTCCTTGTTAGTCGGACTTAGGCTGGTGTCGCTCGACAAAATAATCGTCTCCATATCTGTGCTTTCTTTGGAACCACCTTTTACATAGCGCGTTTTTGTTCCGTCAGAATTATAAAAAATAATATATTGATTAGCTGATTTAGTATATAAACCAAATCCTTTAGCGCAATCTGCAGAAAGGCAGCCAGAGGGCATCGAAACACCGGCCAGCGCCATATTCTGCGCCCGCCGCAAATCAGCGGCCAGCAGCTGGCTGGCCCGGGAAACGCTGTTTTGTTTCTGCCCGCTCCAATATCCGGCCAAGACCGAACCCGAAATCAAGGTAATAATAAACATCACCACCAGTAACTCAACCAGGGTAAACCCGCGTTTGTCTGGAAAAAAATATTTTGTAAACATCCTCTTTATTATACCACTAAATTAAAAAAGAAAAACCCACAAGTGAGTGGATTTAATTACGGAAACTAGTAGAAACTAATTGAAACTAATTGAAATTTCTATTAATTTCTACTAGTTTCAATAAATTTCTATGAATTTCCATCAGTTTCCATCAGTTTTGCCTTATAGTTTGCAGCAATAAAATTTTGTAACTTTAATGATGCTTTGCCGGCGGCTTCTTTATATACCTGATAATTCTTTTCTTTAATAATTTTACCGCGTTCTTTTAAAAGTTCCAACCAATAATCAGCAGCTTCAGCAAGTGAGCCGCGCGCATTATAGAAAAACTTAATTTTATCTAAATAATGATAACGGCTATAGCCCTCAGCAATATTAGCCCCGAATGAATCCGCTGAGGTAATAAACTGATCACCCATAATCTTTTTTGTTTGCCAATCTAAATCTTGATAAATTATCCAGCCAATTTTTGATAATTCTTTAGCCAATTGGTAGACTTCCAAATCCTTTAATAAAGTGTAGTTCTTTTTATTTTCCATAATTTCCCAATTTCTTAGTTCCAATTAATTTCGTTAGTTTCGAGTAATTTCCATTAGTTTCTATTGAGGTGCGACTTCTTGCCAGCCGGGCAAAGGCGTCTGGGCATTAACGGTTTTGCTCGCCTGACAAGCATAACCATCGCTGTCGGTTACCCGTAAAATTACCTGTTTGGCGCCGGTGGAGGTGAATTTAACTTTGGGGTCTTGTGAAGAAGAATTGGTGCCCCCGATGTAATTGGCATCGGGAATCGTCCAGAGCCAAGTGGATTTGGTCGCCCCGCCAGCAACCGTTGATTGGTCGCTAAATTGGGTGGTTTCGTTGGCATTGGGATTTTGAGGCGTCCAACTAAAGTCAATGCCAGGATAGGCATGTTGGGGGGTAGAAAAAGAAGAACCAGCAGCCCAGGCTGATTCGGCGTTGGATGCATCCCAAACTTTAACGCGCCAGGCATAAGTGCTGTTATATAATAATTTCCCCGGGCCGGTAGCATAACTGCCGGAAGAGGAATTTACCTTGCCGGAATCAACTTCAGGCGAGGAAAAATCACTGTTGTTGTCCGCCTGCACCTGATAAGCCGACTGACTATCGCCAGCATCCGGGTCAGAAAAGGTCCAGGAAAAAGTAGCGGCCGGACCGCTCACGCAGTAATCGGGCGGCGTGGCTGGATTAATCGGCGCGACGGTCGGCGGGCTATTAGTAGGAGCATTAACAACCGTAAAGCCCTGCAAAGCGCAGTTGTTGGTTTCGTCTGATTCGGAAATATCCTTAAGGACATCGGCGCAAACATAAATCGTATGCGCTCCTAAAGTTGCTGTCCAGGCACATTGAGAAGTCAAATCAGCATATGCTCCGGCAGACATACCAGTGTTGCCGTTTATAACAGGACCGCATACCTGTCCGGTATTGCTATTCAAACAATTAGCATTATCAATGCAGAAACGACTGTAAAATTGGCCTCCTGTCGCTGAACTGCCCGCGTTTCTCACTCTGGCCGAAAAAGTTAGATTGTTGCCTACTGTTGGCGTACCATTGACCGAAAGATTTTCGCTGACAAGGTCTGGTTTTGGCGTGGCAGTACAAGTCAAAGTGGCTTGGGCGGTTATACCGCTATAAACCGAGGATATGGTCGCGGAACCGACCGAAACGCATTTGGCCCAACAAGGAGAGGTGATGATGGCCACGCTGGTATTAGAGGAAGAATCCGTGCCACATTCGTATGTCTGGCCTTGGGGGCCGCCTGGTCCGTCAGGATCATAAAGACCCTGAAAGCTCTGAAAGCTGCCAACCACTATTGAAGCCGAAGGAGGATCAAGGACGTAGGTGGCCGTAGAGTTTACCGTCACTGTCACCGTCACGCTATCGGAAATCGTCCCGCCGGCTGTTTTGTTGCAAGTTATTGAATATGTATAAGTATTGGCTGGAACGTTGGTAAGAGTATCATTGCCGCTTACAGTTGATTTGGAACCGTTCCAATTATAGCCAGTTCCCGAACAGCTTGATAATTGAGAAGAATTAGTTGTACTCCAGGTAATATTGAGAGTGGCCGGAGCATTGACACTGGGAGGATTGTCAGAGCCATTGACTTTTAGATCAACGGTGGGAACCGCGAGAACACAACTGCTATCGGCGACGCATTGACTTTGAGAAGTGCAGCCGGCGGGAGTACAACTTCTGGTTTGATACCTCTGGTCGGCCGGGCAGCCGCCCTGGCCGCAACCTTGATTTGTCCAGGGGGAAGGGCTGCAAACCGAACACATTGGATATTGGTCGCACACATTGGGATAATTGGCGTTATACCAACTCGCGTCTCCGGCGAGACAGGCGCAGTTGAGGCCTGTGGTGACGGGATTGCCTGCGGGACTAGCGCAAGTAGCATCAGTGGTATCAAATTCTACCCACTGGCGATTATTGACAGTACTGCAACGGGAGCAGTGGTAAGGGAGGGCAATTCTGGACCCGTTTGCCGTATCGCACCAAATAGTACTGTAAGAATTGTTATAAAGGTAAACATGGACACTGATGCTGCCAAGGCCGGGGTGGCTGGCTAAATTAATATCCGCTTTCCAGGTGCCGCCGCCCAGGTTCGTGCCGGGATACCAGATGATGTCATCTTGACCGTTCACGTCTGACCAGGTTGGGAAGCTAACTGCAGTGGCATTATTTACTCCATAGGCATAAACAGTCTGGGTGCCTGACGTGGCTGTGGTCGTCCAGCCGTCCGGGCCGGCACTGGAACAGGTTGGAGATACAGGAGCAACGCAAATATAATTCCCGCCATCCGCCGCATTACCGCAGCCGGCGCTATTGCAGGTATGAACCCACCAATGATAAGAATGCCCCGGCGTGGCGGCGAATGAATAAGAAGTGCCGGATAAATTAAGACACTGGTCTCCGGCGTTTTGCGCTCCGTCGCATAAACCACTCCAGCCGTTCGCAATAAAGTCATCAACCCTTAAGGCGTAATAAGTGACGCCGGCAACCGCTGCCCAGGAAAGCGTTGACGAATTGCCCGGAGAGGGGCAAGAAGCGGAAAGGCCGGTTGGCGGCGGGAGGGCAATTCTGGACCCGTTGGCCGTATCGCACCAAATAGTACTGTAAGAATTGTTATAAAGGTAAACATGGACACTGATGCTGCCAAGGCCGGGGTGGCTGGCTAAATTAATATCCGCTTTCCAGGTGCCGCCGCCCAGGTTTGTGCCAGGATACCAAATTATGTCATCCTGACCGTTCACATCTGACCAAGTTGGGAAGCTGACCGAAGTCGCGTTATTTACTCCATAGGCATAAACAGTCTGAGTGCCGGTCGTGGCTGTGGTCGTCCAGCCGTCCGGGCCGGCGCTGGAACAGGTTGGCGGCGGATTAAAGCAACTGCCTCCGCTACAGGTCCCGGTAGGACAAAGAGCGGTACAGGAATCATTGGTAGTATAAACGACACCATATTTAGTGCCCACTTCGCAGTCCGTGTTGTTAGGAACCTGCCAGGTAGCGTAGTTACAAGGAACAACCGTACTACATCGCCCGCAGGATTTTAAACCAACGCAGCTGCCTGAACTGCAGACATTGGGAGAGGAACAAATTGCGCTACAAGAATCATTGGCGCTATAAACGACGCCGATTTTCTGGTCTTGGGCGGAATCACAGGCGATAGTGGGGCCGCCGGACTCCCAAGTGGCGTACTGACAGGGCTGAACGGTGCTACATCGGCCGCAACTGATGGCTCGGACAGCGGGAACTTCAAAAAAGTTCAAACCTTGAATTCCCTGAATTATTTTTTCAAAAAAATCCCGCACCTTTTGCTCGCCTAAGGCGCTAACCCAACCATAGTAAGCTGTGGGGTCTTCAAAAAAGGTACGGGATAAAGATGATAAGGGTTGAAAAGATGGAGAAACAGAACGCTCCTGATTTCCATTACCCGATTCTGCCAACTTGTCCGCCGAAGCCTTGGCGAAGGCGGAAGCCGATGAAGCGATAAACAAAAAAGAAGCGCTCAAAATAATAGCCGTGATAATCGCTAACTTTTTTTTGTCCTTAAATAATTTCATATCTTACAGAATTTTTTCACTTTGATAATTTTTAATTCCTCAAAGCTGAACTTAGCTCAGCCGGCATTATTTTAAGCAGTTAATTTTAACGACACATGGTTTGACAAACGGCATCCCAGCTGGTGTCTGAACCAATGGTGCAAGTGCAATTGCAGGTGAAAGTGACGGGATAGCCGGCGGGACTTTGGCAAGTAGTATCAGTCGTATTAAATTCTGCCCAGGCATATTTTTTTTCAGTGCTGCAACGGGAACAGTGGCAAGGAGAACCAACATTGTAGACCACTAAAGCCGTTTGGGGCGAGTTATCTGTATTAGCGTCGCCGTAAATAGTGATGTTGCAACCAAAACTGCCGACATTGCTGGGAGCGTCAACCGAGACAGTGATATTGGCATTGCCTCCGGTGGCAATACTGCCGGAAGCCGAACTTAAATGACACCAACCTTGATTGGTGGAACCGGTCCAGTTAAGAGCGGCATTGCCAGTGTTGGCAATATTCAAAGTCTGACCGGCAGGCGTAAGGCCTCCTGAGACGCCGCTAAAAGTGAAGCTGGTGGGAGAAAGGTTGATGTGGGATTTGAAACAAGGCGGACTGCTTGGATTAGTTCCTGTATTAGTCCTCGTCGTACCGCAGTTGCTGGTTTGAGTGAAAGACGTGCCGGAACAGACAGTTGAAGGATCGGGCGACCAGGAGGTATCAACGCAGGGAGGGGTGCAATCGGGAGTGGTAAAAGAGCCGTAGGGCTGATTGGTAATACCCCAGTATACAGAAGAAGAAAAATTACAAAAATTCCATGTCGTGCAGTAATAGGCGTCCACCGACCAATTGTAATTCGTGTTATTGGTCAATCCGCTACTGACAGTATAACTGGTGGCTTGTCCTATCTGAAGACACGCGTCTCCCCACCTGCCAACGCCATCTATGGTTAAAACGTAGCACTGCAGAGCAAGAGTACCGTAAATAGCAATATTAAAACTACTAGGCGCCGCTTCCCAACTAATGGAGACAGTCGGCGTTGAGCCGGAACAGCCGACATCACAGGTAGCGGCGCAGGCATTGGCACTGCATGAAACCGGAGCGGCCAAAGCTACTTGATAGCCGAAATCTTTGACAACTTTTTCCACCAAAGAAGCCAAGGGGTTCAAAAATTTGGAAAAAGAAAACCCCGCCCCATTGCTTGAACATCCGCTCGCCAACTCGTCCGCCGACTTGTCCGCCGAAGTCCCGCTAAGCGGGACGAAGGCGGAAGCCGGCGAAGCGAAGACGCCAAAAAACAAACTGGCCAAAAAAATCGCCAAGCCGACTAAATATTTTTTGTTTTGCGATAATCTTTTAAAAATCAAGGACCATTATTTTAATTGATTAAGAGCATCTTGAGCCGGGATAAATTTAGGATTTATCTTTAATGCTTCCTCAAAATTATCTTTTGCTAACTTTTTATCACCTTTCAGCAAATAAGCCTTCCCTAAATAATAGTAAGGACTAACTATCCTATTCTCAAGATAGCCGTTTTTGAAAAAATTAACTTGTTCAGTCCAACCATTATACGCCTGATCTAAGTCGTGGTTTAGCGGTAAGGCCTTATTGACTATCACCGCAATGGCCTCATCGGGCTTTTGCGCTAAAAGATAAAGCCGAGCCAGCGTTGAATAAAAAAGCACCCTGTGAAATGGTGGAAAATAATTTAACTTAGGATCGTTGATAAATTCCTTGTAAAGCTCAAGGGCTTCAACGTATTTCTTATCCAAACCCATTCTCATGGCTATTGCCCCTTTAACCATAATTTCGCCAACATTATCCATCGCTTCTATCCTCGGCGGATACGGCGCGTTATAATCCGGTCCAGTAAGTTTCGGCTTCAAATCAGCCGAAGGCCAAACAACCAACATCGCCGAGTATTGTCCGGGGCGAGGAAACATTAATTCAAAATCTTTATAAGAAATCTCATAGTTATTGCCAAACCGGTGGTCGTGAACAATTACTTTTTTTTCATTATCAAAAACTCCGATGACTACCCGGTCTGTAAATAATGAGTTTGATGCGATTAATGAAGAGCTAGTAGCAAAGTAAGGAGAAGATTCTTGGGAAATAATGACCGGAATTTTCTTTTCCGGATTAACATATTTCTTGATTTGCTCAACCTCCTGGCCCGGTTTATCCGACATCATGCTAATAGTCTCATAACCATTGTCTTGAAAAAAACTCTGTATCTGTTCAATGGTCCACTTAGCTTGCTTTTCGGAAACAGATTGAGGGAATTTGTTCGCTAATTCCGGTAATTTAAACCGGCTGTCTCCCCAATAGCCCAAGACATCGGCAATGGCAGTGGCCGTATCCACGTCGCCATCAAAAAAATGATTATAAAAGCCGTAATAAGGCACGCCGGGAATTAAAAAATTGACCTGGCTAACGGTCGGGCTAATTTTAGGCTGAACTGGATAATAGTAAAAATAATAAAAAAGGAGAGCGGCAGCAATTATTGCTAACCCAATTAATGTCGCAACAATTAAAATATTTTTTTTACGCGAATTCACAGTTATTTGAATTCAATTGTTTATGATTCGGACGCGTTTTCTATGTATTAACAATCGTGACCAACTCTATCGCATACTAATAGCCACCTTCACCACCTTCACCACCTTCACCACCAGTAGCTTCGCATGATGAGGAACCAGCGCTGGCCTCGGTGGCCGCGGATCCTCCTGGAAGTGTCCAACAGCTTTGGGCCTGAGCAGCCGATGTTGCCGACGTTAGAGATTTATTGGCAATCAATTTTCCTAACAACCCAAGAAAAAAAGTAATGATTACCAAAAATAGTAAAATAATTATTTTTTTGATAGCGAATGCTGGAATTTTAAAAATAGCCATATTTTTGAAAATAATTTTTAATATTTATAACCAAATCGTTTAATTTAATTATACCATATTTTCTCCAATTTTCTAAAAAAACAAATATAGTTATCCACAAGCGGGAATAAAACCGATTATTTCTCCATTTCCTGCTCTATAGGACTCAATAAAAAGTTTATTTCCTTTTTTTGCTATTGACAAATTATTTAAAAGGGGTATACTACATAATATGTACCCTTAATTTAAGTACCTACTATACTATATAAAAATTCCTTGAAAGGGAGATGCAGTATGAAAAAGATGGTATTAATGATTGTATTGGCCGTGGCGCTGGGCTTCGTCGCGTTAGCCCAAGCAGGGGAAATATTCACCTTCAATATTTTCCCCCCCGTCAAAATTATCCAGCCCGATCCCGGGCTAAAAGAGTTGACGGCTTTTTCGGGGACGTGGTCGGGTACGTGGCCCGGACACACGCCCTTCTTACTTTTCGTTGAGGAAATTAACGAAAAGTCAGCCACAATTGTCTACGCCTGGGGGAATAACCTCCGCTATAAATTGAATAGCGGAGCAGTTAGACAAAAGGCACAGGTGGTGGTGCGGGGGGACGAAAAACCCCGCCTTGAATCAGTCTCTGGGGAAGCTAGACTAACATTTATACTGTTGAGTAATGGAAGCCTGGACGCGTTCTGGGTCGGGCGGGGGTCGCCGCTTAGGGCGATTGCAAACCGTACCGATGGTAACGGCGGGGTCATTAAATGAGAAGCTCCTTCTCGCAATGGGGCGGGCAAAAAAACCCGCCCTCCTTTTATTTTCCGATTACCAGGGTATAAACCAACGATTTGGTAACTCCGTCAATATCAAGGAGTTCTTTCAAATAATAGGGAGGATATAAAGATGAAAACCAAGAAATCAGGGTTGGTGGTATTGGTGGTCGTAATTCTGGGAATTGCCGGGTTATCCGGTGGTGCGGTCGGTGGTAAAATTCCCTTGCCCAATGATACTAAAGCTCCCTTACCCAACGATATCAATATTGTGACTCCGCCAACTGATCTGCCACCAGAAATTCGGGCTTTTTCCGGAAAATGGGCAGGGAAATGGGATCATTTCCGAGACGCGATACTCATCGTTGAGCGAATAAACCTCAACGATGCGTTAATAGTTTATGCTTGGGGTAAAGTACCTATATGGCGGCGGGCCGGGGAAGGACACAGGCGCTTTGAGGCAAAAGTTTATTTTGGCCCCAAACAGCCCTTTATAGAATTTGAGATTAAAAGGGTTGACCAACCAGTGGTGACTTTTGAGATGCAAAAAGACCTAAATACCATTAAAGGATTTTGGGTTTGGATAGTGGGTGATGCGCGCCCAATAATGCGCATAATTATGAAACGGATCGATTAACTTAATGCGTTAATGCGATCTAAAAAAACAAAAAAGGCGGCCACTCCCCGCCTTTTTCTATTTCCCGATTACTAAGGTGTAAACCAAACATTCTGTCACCCCGTCAATATCAAGAAGTTTTTCTATCTGCTCATCAGAAATACGAAATCCACCCAAAGCGCAGCATTTAAGATTTAATGCCTGCGAAAGCAAATAAACATTTTGGGCAATGTGGCCGGATTCCTGCAAAATAAAACGGTAGCCCCGCTGGCCGTATTTGTTTTGGTTGCGCCAGAAAACCGCGGTTAAAAAAAATATTAAAGAAGCATCTTGAACAAACTCGTAAGTGGCTATTAAATCCAAGTCCTCTTTTTTAAATTCTTTTTTCCATAACGTATCTAACTGATGATTTTTTACGTCGTAGTGAAAAAGTCCCGGCTCCAAACCCTCTCCCGGCCTGACAATCAAACAGTAAGTTTCAATCGGATATCTGGCGCCGCCCGATGGCTGGGCTCTTCTGGCTTCTCCGTCCTTGGTATGCCGAGTAATGCCGCAGGAGTACTTCAAAAGGATTGAAAGTTCGTCGGCATCAATTTCAGCGCCAAACATTTCGCGTTCCGAATATCTTGTTTTAATCGCCTCAAACAGATCAAACTTTATTTCCTGGTGGCTAAGGGCGATTTTTGGCAGGCGCGGATAGGTTTTGTAATAAGTGGTCTTCCATTCATCGGGCCAGAGCGAAGAATCCCGAGGAATTTTTCTCTGGAAGGCCTTGGTATATTGATGAAAAAGATGGGATAAATTTAGCTCATCCATGATGCAAATATTCTAATTTAATGCTAATGATGCAAATTGCTAATAAATTAATTTAAACTTTGGCTTGCGAATTTAAAATTCTTTTAGGTTTTAAATATTTATCTCTAAAATTTACAATTATTCCTAATTTTTTGTTTAATGCTCGCAAATATCTCCTAACTTGATAATAATCTTCTCTTTCTATAAATCTTTTATTTTTAACCTCAAGTATAATCTTATCTTCTATTAAAAAATCGATTCTATTTCTTCCCTTAACTTCGTCTTTAAACATTGGGGGTAAAATTTTTTCTCTTTCATATTTTATACCCAACTTCTTAAAATAAGCATCTAAAAAATCGCCATATTGATTTTCGTTGCAAAATTTACCTAACTCATTATGAGCGGCAAATAAAACACCGGTAATTTTATATGAAAGCTCTGGATAAACCAATCTCTCTAGGCTTTTCATATTATTAGCGATTAGCAGATTAGCAGATTAGCATTAAATTTGCAGCATTAGCATCATATTATGTTATGGAAACAAATGGGGCCAAGGATTGAATTCTGCGGCTGCGGAAAAACCAAGTTTCTTAGGAACTTCTTTCAGCCGTCGGCTGCCGAGGGGCGCGTTAAATTCATTAAGATAAAGCGGCACCAGCTGGGGCACAATGACTTTGGCGGAAGAATAACCGAGTTGTTTTAAAATCGGCGAAGATGGCAGATAAGCGTAAACTTCGTAACCCGGCCCCATTTCCTCTATCTTTTTTACCAAAAAATTCAGCTCTTCTTTTTGTGAGGAAAAATTACTCGGATAATTAAAATTCAGGTCGGAAAAAGATGTTTTCTTGCCGGAAATAAAAAATTCCAAATGTTTAGCCATTTCAGGATTAGCCCATAATCTTAATCTTTCTTCTTGCCAAATTCTTTCCCTAAATGGCCGATAGTCCCGACCGAGAGCCGGAAAGGTTGGCTTCGGCCTGATCCAATAATACACGCTCCAGGCCTCTTCCAGGGCCCGCGAAAGGGCCTTGGCCGGATCAGCTTGGCAGCCCGCACCCAAAGAAAAACGAGGACCTTTTCCGGTAGGGTCGCCAATTATCACGGCAAAGGCAGGAGCACCGATATCACTCGTCAGGTTTAAACAATAAATTTCAAACCCATAGCGTTCCGATTCTGCCAATAATTGCTGAAAGTCTTGATGGGAAACGGTATGCGGATCTATTGCTTGCGGTGTCAAACTGTTTAACCAATAAATCAGAAATCCGTCTCGCTGGATTAATTCATATAGACCCGAAAGAATTGCCCCTTCTTGAGTGAACCAACCGCCGGCACCGCTGGTATTTCCTTCAATTAAAAAGGGCTCTAATTCATTGTGAATATAATTCCAATAGACAAGCTGGGCCGGCGCATAAATTTCTTTTCCGTTAGTCAATCTGATTACTTTTTCCCAATGGAATTTACTGTCTTCGCTAAATTGCCTCCTCGGGCTATCCTCTTTTTGCTGTTCAGAAAATCCGGCCAATAAATTTAAATCAAGGGCTGGAATTCTCTTCTCTTTTAAGGATTGGGCGGAAGCCCAGATAAAATTATTGCTATGATACAAAGTTAAAAAATAACGCTCCAGGATTTCCCCAACGGCCTTGGAAAAAATTTCATTATGATTTTTGCCAAATCCGTGACCGATTGACTTATTTATTTCTCGGCCGTCGGTGATGTTTGGCGGATATTTTGACTGAAGATGAATCTGGTAAAACCCGGGCACATCGTTATATCGCATTTCATTAATAATAATTTTTCCTGCTAAGATAAGATTAAGAGAAACTAACGATTCCAAGATATTCCAAGACGGTTGACCCATATAATCATTATCAAAATTCAAAATTGCATAGCTCGTCTGCCCGGCAAGAGAGCTAAGCTGTCTCTGCAAACCAGAAATAATTTTCTGGTAAAGCAAGGGTATTTTTTCAATTTTATAAGAAAAAAACTGGCTGTCGGGCGAATTGCCTAAATCGCCATTGGCAATAATTTTTGTCAGTGACATCTTTCTAAATCTGCTTAATGGCTGTTCTTCTTCCATAATTTTTATTTATTATTCATTAATCTCACTGCGCCCAAAAGAAAATGACCGGCCGCGTCAATCCAGGCCGCCTGATTAAAATAATCGTGGCGGAAGCCGCCGATAATCTTTGAGCGAAATTCTGTTGGCACAAAAAAAATGTTCTCTTTAGTATACTGCATCGCCAAAAGCCAAGCAAGGGCTTTTTGGGCGCTTTCCCGATATTCAACCAAATTAGCTAACGCCTCAAAAATTTTGCCCGTCGCTCGGGTATAAACAGAATCCGAATCCGTAGCTCCGGCAAAAGGTCCAAAAATTCCCTTTGGTCCTTGCAAAAATTGAAAGCTGACGAGCCAATCAGCGACTCGGCGCGAAAATTCTTTGTAATCATTATCTTGAGTTAACTTAAAAAGTTTATCAAAAACATTGACCAGTTCTGCCTGGAAGGCCAGATTTTGAGAATTTTTTTTAGCCAGATTATTTTCAAAATTAGCTCTGGCAATGTTGGCGAATCTTTGAGCCGGCTCCAAAAAACGCCGCTCAAAAACAGCCATCTCGGCCAAAAAACTGGCTATTTGCTGAAAAGTGATGCTTTCAAATAAAATTTGCTCACCCGCTGCCAAAATTCGCTCGGCTATTTTAACGGCCGCCAAATAATACTGGCCAGTACCCAATATCTTAAAAAGCGCCAGAGATTCCTGGCCGACGTAAGCCAAAGTCAGAAATTGAACTCTAAACCCTGGCTCCCAAATATAGCTATTGATAAATTGAAAATGTTTCTCGGCCGCCTTTTGATATTTTTTCCCTTTTTGTCCAAAAGTCAGGACAAGCTCGGCCAGCGCCCAGGCACTAAAAGCCGAACGCGGCCAGTCAATTTGGCTGGCGCGGCCGGTTAGGGGATTAATAATCGGCGGGAAATTGCCGTCCGGCTCCTGAATGTTCGCCAACCAATCGCCGGCCAGTTGCGCGCGTTCTTTCAATTTTTCAATGCCCGAGGCCGGCATAATTATCGGCCCGAAAAGATTATTTATGCCGATATGCTCTTTATTTTCAATAAAATCCTCCACGTCAAAAATTTCAATTTTTGCCCGAGAATTTCGCCACGCCGTCGGCGCCAAACCGGCTTCTTCCTGCGATAAATCGTCTAAAAATTCGTTTAAATTTTGAAAATTTCTGACGTTAAATACTTCTGGTAAAAACCAGCCGCTTTTCTCCCCTAATATTAACCGATAACCCTTATGGGGTAAAATTTTATTTTGTTTAATAAATATTTTAGGTAGCGCTAAATGAAAATCCGATATTAAAGCAATTTCAATCCTGGTATTTTCAAGCTCATAATAACTGATCGGCTTGAACCTCGGGTCTCGGCTCGCATCAACAACCGCTTTAATTAACCCTTCCCACAACATCAAATTCTGGACAATAACGGAACCTCTTAATTTTCCGCCCGTCCAAAGCGCAACGCATAAGTCGGTTCTTATTCTGAAATAAAACGGTAAATCTAGAAAAATTTCTTGAGCCGGCAATTCTCCGTTTTTCAAAAATTTTTCCAATACCAAACGCGCTCGTTCAACCATAAATTTTTTTTCTTTATCAGAAAGGCCAAACCGAATAGGCACAGGCAAATTTTTAAATCGATTAATATTTTCATAAAGAGTAAAAAAGAAGCCCCCAGCCGTGCAATGCCAATGCTTATCCAGAACAAAAGGGATGATTCCTTCTTCTCCTTTTGCCAATAAAACAAAATCTGGCTGCTTTTGCTCCCCAGACCAACCTTTTATTTTCTTGATTTTAGGAATATCACCAATTTTTAAAGAAGTATTAAAAAATAATTCATATAAAGACTCGTTTTTAGCAACTAAAATACATTCTCCAGAGTTTGAGTGTTCATTTAACCAGTGCAAAAAAAAATTCCATTCCCTCTTGGCATCGCGATTTAAAAAATTACGCTTAAAAACAGACGTGATATTCATTTTAAATTTTTCTCTCATACCTAATTATAAATTACATATAAGAACCGCTACTGTAGAAATCAGCGATGAGCCGTATTAGAAAAATTTGCCAACGGATCTGGGGCGCGATAATCGCCAAAAATCGTTTTGGCTGCAAAACGGCTGCCGCCGCGGCATTTATTTTTAAACTGGCAAGCCGTGCACTTATCAGGCAAAAATTCAAGATTTCTCATTTTTTGCATAAACGGATGACTCCAGCAGGCAAGCGGATTTAATGGATCCCCTATATTTTCATCGCTAAAATAGTGGGGCTTAGCAAAACCGCGCGGATCAATGACAAAACGCGTGTAACCGCCATCCAGAAACGCCCCCCACCCGCTGAAGTGATTCATCCGGTCGGGATTTTTAACCGAACAGAATGGCAAGGCATTGGCAATATAATAGCTTTGCTTTCCGGCGAACTTATTCGCTAAGGCGGATAATTTTTCCACTAAGATTTCCGCGTCATTGGTGTCAATTAAAAATTGCTCATCGCCCATGGGTATCGGCCGGTATAATTCCCACCGAGAAACAGGCTGCTGGGCTACGATAGCGGCAATTTGCTCTAAATCTCCAATAGCCCGTTTGGTTACCACCGTTCCCAACCTGATTGTTTTTGCCCCGGCCAGTTCCAGCCAATGGAGAGCCTCCAATTTCAAAACAAAGCTATTTTTAAAACCGGAGATTTGAGCCTCCTTTTCGGCAGTGAAACTTTCAAGAGGAAGTAAAAAATTATCTACATATTCCACCAATCGCACGGCCAGTTTCTTATCAATTAAGGAGCCGTTGGTATTCAATCGAACCTCTTTAAAACCTGAATCTTTGGCATATTTTAAAATTTCCAAAATATCCGGACGAAGCAAAGGTTCGCCGCCGGTAAAACGGACATTTTGAATGCCGGCTTTTTTAATTTGTTTAATAATTTTTTTGACGTATCCGGTAGAAAAGAATTTTATCTTCTGCCGCCCCTGTTTCGCAAAGGAAATTTTATTAAAACAAAAAGCACAATAAAAATTGCAGCGCGGTTCAATTTCAATCATAACTTCAATGGGTAAATCCGGAAAATTTTTTGTTCCCCTGGCACCGAGACTATGTCGAACGATTAAATTTTTGAAAATATCATATGGATTTATCATAAAATTCTACTGTTTTCTTACAACTCTGTCTTAAAAAATATATCACTTCCCATAATGTTTGTAAATCGCTTAAAATTTCAAATAAAACGTTTAACGCATAGAATAAAAAAAGGCGCTGGACATCGTTGTTTCTGATGCCAGCGCCCTAACCGCGGCCCTATATTTAGATCCCCACCTTTTTCCCTCTTATGAGCTCAACAAGCTCCTCCAACTTTTTCGAGTTGAGCTCGTACTGAATAATTTTAGAGGGGATGTTTTTTTCAGGACAGGGATAGGTGATTATCGCCACCATGTATTCTTTCACCCCCATTACCTTATCTTGGGTTTCGTACCGGTTAATAACCAAAGTGTTTATCACCAATACGACCCCCTCAATGCCCTTTTCCCCTATATCCTTACCGGGAACGACATAGGAAAGTGCGAGCAGTTTTCCGTCAGGAAATAGATGCTCATCATATAAATATAGAGCATCCCTTTCCTCCATGTCCGCGAAGGCGGCTGCGGCGGTTAACGCCACCACCATAAAAACAGTAGAAAGAACTAATAAACCTAAACTGCGCTTCATAGCTACCTCCTCTTTGTATTTTTTGCTCCAAAATCTATCCTATTTTATTATACCACCCTGTTGTTAGTCTTGTCAAGTTTTTGCCCGGCCGCTCAACACAAAGACCTACTCCTGGCGGGCCGGCGGCAACATCGCTGACAAGCATAAAAAAATCCATTGGCTTCTATCTCATCAAAAAATTTTTTTGCTTCCCGAGAATCAATAATTTTCTGAAAAAATTTTTCATTTAAATTTCCAAAAGGGAACGGGGCCAAAGCGCAAACTGGCTGCACGTCTCCATTCACGCCGATTCTTAGCCATTCCGCGGGAGCGGTGCAAAAATCTATTTTGTAAATATCGGGGGAATACCATAAGGCAATCTCCTCCAAAGACAAATCCGGCAAAAAATTAACAAAAAAAGAATTCCTATTACGATGAGTGTTTTTAATCAGGTCCACTTGAACCAACAATCGGTCCAATTGGTCCGCCCCTACAGACAAATTATGTTCCATGGCCTCGACCATTCTACTTAGAGGCGCCGACCAACCCAATCTCTCTTTAAATTCATTTTGAACCAAGGCACTCGACTCCGGCGTCGACCATTGAATATGCGAGAAAAAGAGGCCGTCAATTTTTAATGCATCACCTATAAAAATCATATCCTCAAGATGATCAACAGTCAAATTATTAATCAGAGTATTGATATAAATTCTCGGCTCTCTTGCATTAAACAGTCTTTTTTGGGACTGAATCAAGTTTATTGCCTGACAGGCTTTTTCAAAATTCCCTTGGCCTCTTATTTGATCGTGAATTTCTCGAGGGCCATCAATAGAAAACATCAATGCCGCCGGCTTCGCTTTAACTATATCCGCAGCAACCGCCAGGTCAATTAAGGTGCCGTTGGTAAAAACGGTAACCCCGATATTTTTTCCTCTGGCATATTCAAGCATCTCTAAAATTTTAGGATGAAGGAAAGTTTCGCCGCCAGTAAAATTAAAAGAAAAAAAAGACGTATTTTGGAAAACTGGAAATTTTTCTGAAATTTCATCAACTAATCCCTTAAACAAGTCAAGGCTAAAAAATGCGTCTTCTTTCGCCCCAGTTATTTCTTTTCGTCTGAAACCGGCCAAAAAACACATCTCACAGGAAAGATTACACAAGGTTGATATTTCAATTGAAATTTTTTTAGGCGTTATTTTCATCGTTTTTTCCTATTGCCGCAAAAATTTATGGACTAAAATATTTGGCATAATATTTATAATACCAATTCGACGGTTCAATGGTTAAAAATTCCTTGTCGCCAGATGAACCTGCAGACTGCCATTGGTAATAGCCGGCTATGGCCGTCATCGCGCCGTTATCGCCGCAAAATTCCGGCTTTAAGGGAGCCTTAAAATTTAAACCGCTACTTTTGCAAAAATCCATCACTTTGTGATTAAGCATGACGTTAGCGGCTACTCCGCCCGCAAGATGAATTTCTTTAGCCCTAAATTCTTTTGCCACTTCCCTTAACATAATCACCAATGAATCAAATAAAACATTCAATATGCTGGTAGCAACATCCCGTTGGAATCGTTCGCGCCACCCTTCTTTAAAAGAATAATATCCTAATGTTTTAATTTTTTCTGAAATATAACCAATAATATTTTCAAATTTAAAATCCTTATTGTTCTTTTCTATCCTCAAACTTTTGAAATCATTATAATATTTTGGCTTTCCAAGTCGAGCGAGTTTTTCAAGATATAATCCCCCCTCCCCCGTGCTGATTTTGATATTCAATAAAACGCATATCCTATCAAATAACGCCCCCAAGCCGCCAAATTTTTCCTGCTCGTCTCGCCAGATAATTTCACTAACCTTTTCAATTTCCTGATGACTTCTTATTAGATATATATTTGAGTGGGCTCCTGAAATATTTAAACTGACGATTGGAAAAAGAAAATCTTTTTTATCTCTCTCCAGCCAATTTGAATAAAGATGAGCTATTTCATGGTTTACGCCAATGATTTTTTTATCCAAAAAATAGCTTAAGGTATTGGCAATAATGGCGCCGACCGGCATTGCATGAAATGTTCCTTCTTGGCTGACCGCGCTGATTAAAAAAATATCTTTCAAATACTCGTCCAGTAGCGGCTTGATTAAAGACAGGGTATTTTTGTTATGAAAATTGAAAAATTTTTCGGCATTCTCGTTGGTAAAATCCAGGTCAACTTTTTGGTTCACCAAAACTTTACCGTTTTCATCTACCAATCCTACGCCAGAAGTATGAAAAGTTGTATCAATGCCTAAGATATACCTCATTTTGATATTTTTGAATAAACACTTGCCGACATCATAAAATGGAAGTGTCTTTTTTTATTTTTTCCAGCTCTTTTTGCGCCGAACTCCCCAAAATATCTCCCTCGCGGATAACCTTAATATCTGTTCCCGCCAACTCAATTATTGCTGATGGCTTGCGTTTATTCAACTTCCCGCCATCCAGTATCAAATCCGGTTCAAAAGAAGAACCAAAGGTATGCCTAAAATAATTTAAAACTTCTTCCGCAGAACTAACATCGGGTAATTCCGAAATATTAGCGCTGGTACCGATAAGAGGAATATCAATATATTTAAAAAGTTCTTTATCCAGCTTGCTGAAAAAAAAATGAAAAGCGACTGTTTTAAAACCGGGGTTTAAAAATCCGGGGAGAGGCGCCTTGCGGGGAAGGGCGAAACTTAATGGCTGGTCCGGAAATTTTTCAAGAATTTTCGGGATTAACGGATTAAATTGAATGAATTTAAAAATTTTTTCATAAGGATACAAAGTAAGATCAAATCCCTTGTCTTTTTTTCTTTTTTTAAGTTTGAGAATTTTTTTTACAGTTTCCTCGTTCAAGCCATTGCCAAAAATCGCATAAACCGTTTCCGTAGGCGCAACCACTATTCCGCCTTCTTTTATTATCTTAGCCGCCTTTTTTATCAAGAGAGGCGCCGGATTTTTATAATCTATTTTTATTATTTTCATGACCAAGTTCTTCAAAAAAATTTCCCGTCGCCGCGACCAGAAACGGCCCGAAGGGAATTTGGGATTTAAGAGTTTTGCGGTCGGCAAACGAACTATCAATCAAGACTAAATTCTATTAGCTCTTGTCTGATTTTTTCATCGCTGACCTCAAAACCCGGCATAAATATTATCGTCTCGGAATAATTAATGTCGGCGAAGTATGCCAGCTGGCTGCGAAATAGTTTTTCATTGAATTCGCTACCGAAAATTTCCCGTGCTTTTTCACAGATCTTCTTAATGCCGCCGTGCGCTCGTGAAACAAAATACAAATCTATGTAATCCTTCCATTTGGCCCGCCGGCCCAGAGCAAACGCCTTTATTGCCGCCAGGGTCATTAGATCAGGAAACTTTATAATATCTTCAAGGCCATTGGAGAAAATAATCGGATACGGATAATAAAAAAAGGTAAAGCGCACATCTTTAATCTGTAAAGTGAATTGACCTGTTTCATCGCGGATGGCTTGGTTGATCTTGCTAAATTTTAAGATTTTCCTTCGGATTTTTTGGTTGTCAAATTCTTTTAAAGAAAATAAATCAAAATCTATTGACCGACGATGGCCTAAATGCAGGGCTATGGCAGTGCCACCGACTAAACCAAAATCGCCGCTGAATGATTTAATAAGCGGCAGAAGGCCAAATTGCTCGTCAGTCAGAATTTCCTTATGCAGCATACCCAGTATATCAACTTCCAGTGCCAAACGCCTTTTTGTTTTGACGTTTGTACTCTAAAAGTCGTAAGCCCAAAAATCTTCTTCCCTGTGTTGTTTTTAAATAATGTTCACGGCGTTTGGCATCATCTTCGTTAAGACAACCTTCAAAGTATATCAATTTGAACGGCAGACGGAATTTTGTGGCAAAAGACAATCCTTTATTATGTTCTTCTATTCTACATTTCAAGTTTTCGGTATAACCAATATAGCGATCACCCTCTTTTATACTTTCCAAGACATAGGCATAGAAGAACATACTGGAAGTTGTATTACCGGGCATATTTAGAAAAATATAACTTAAAATAATTTAAAATCTTCGTATCATAATTTATTCTTCTTTGATTGACTTGTTTATTAAAAATCTCGGCAGTCTTTTTGACGCCTAAAATTTTTATCATTTCTTGCACATCATCCCAATTGCCGTAATTTAAAGTATGCTCAACAATAGACTCATCATTGAGTCCGTCAAGGTCTTTCACATACCAGACTAGATATGGCCTTTTTTTGATAAATTCTTGAAGAGTTGGCATATTAATATTAATTAGCGGAGATCGGCCGATTATGAGTCATCCCCCGCAGAACTATGCGGGGTACTTTTTAATTTTAGCATAAAAACGCTTGATTTACAACAGAAGCTGACTATACCAGTTTATAATTTTATCACCCAAAAATAAGGTAAAAACCGTCGCCGCGACCAAAAACGGGCCGAAGGGAATTTGGGATTTTAGTGTTTTTTTCTTAAAAAATATGAGCGTCAAACCCACCAGCGCCCCGCTGGCAAAAGCCAAAAGGAGCGCCAGCAAAATCGACGGCCAGCCCAAAACCAGGCCCATCAGAAAAGCCAGCTTGACATCGCCCAAGCCCATCCCCCGGCCTCTGGTAATTAGTACTAGTGCCAGAAAAAAGGTAGCGGCGGCAAAAGCAGACAACAACGGATAAAAAAATGGCCGCCAAATTCCAAAACCCAAATTCCAAATTCCAAACAAATCCCAATTACCAAAATTCAAAACCCGATAGAAATTAAATAGCAAAGCCGTGCCTATCGCCGGATAAATGATTTTGTCGGGAATGATGTAATGGCGTAAATCGTAGACGAAAATGACAATTAAAGAACATATAACATATAACATATAACATGCGGTAAATAAATTTCCAATTTCCAATTTCCAATTTCCAATAAAATCCCAATGCCCAAATTCCAAATTCCAAAAAACTAACAAAAACATTGACCCCGTTGTTATTTCGACTAAAGGGTACTGCCAGCTAATCGATTTGGCGCAATATCGGCAGCGGCCGCGCAAAATAAAAAAACTGGCTAGCGGAATTAAATCATACCAGCGCAAAGTTTGGCCGCATTTGGGGCAATGGGAGCGGCTTTTGATTATCCCCTCCCCGGTTTCCAGGCGAAAAATCACCACGTTCAAAAAACTGCCGATGCAGAGACCGAAGAAAAAAATAAATAAATAAAATAAGAATGGCATTTTAAAAGATGCTTTAATGACAAATTTCCAATGACGAATGACAAATCAATGTCAAATAACTAAATGTCAAATTAATATTTTCTTTTAACAATGGCTGAAAATATAAGCGTCAATTCATGAGCTTCTTGCCATAACTTCCGGCACTTTTCTTTTTCAGTTGGTTCGGCTGTTGCCAGCATATGCAGCCAATGAGTTGTTTCTTTGGCCTCTTTTTTGCAGACACCGATTTTATGGATAAAATCTTTCTTTGACTCAGCACAATCTGCTTCCATATAATTGGCGCCGATGCTTGTAGCCGAACGGACCAATTGATTTATAATCAGTCTGTTAATATTATTTTCTTTAATTCTTTTGGCAAAAACAATAATCTCCGCGTCAAATTCAGAAGTGCGTTCAGCCAGATTAAACTACCCCGCCGACGGAGCGGCGGGGATTTCTCTCCATCCGACCGCGGCGGTTAGAAAAGTTTTTGCTGTTTGGCAAGTTTATCGGCCTTCGATTTCTGCTCTCGGACATATTTTCAGTCTACCACATTCCCATTTTTCTTCCCGCTTAGCCCCGCGCACGGAGGCGCGGGGAAAGTACTTCTATTATATTTATCCCGCACCTTTTTTAAAAACCCCACAGCTTGCCCCGCACCTTTTTAAGTACAGTGAGCCCAATAAAGTCTGCTTAATTTATAAAAGGTGCGGGGCTTGCTGTGGTTGGGTAAATCCAGCACCACTTTTGGAACAAAAGTGGTGCTGGATAAAAACCTTAGGCGAGCAGCGGCTGAGTCTAAAACTCCGCTGCGAGCCCCGCACCTTTCCTATAAATCCAGCACCTTCCTGCGGGGTATTCTGGAAGGTGCTGGATAAAAAATCGGGATTATACCATAATTATTTATCACGCACCCAATTGGGGTGCTTGATTTAGAATTACCTTTGTGTTTTGGGGGAAAGGTGCGGGGCGAGCAAAAGGTGCGGGATTTATTTTTGTTATTTGGATTTTGGCATTGATTTGTCATTGGAAATTTGTCATTTGTCATTATTTGATATCCAATAGTATTATATCACCCTCTTCCCCCAAAAACAAAAACCATCTCCCCTGACAGGGCTTATGGTTTTTGTTTTTTCCAAAATAATAAATTGTATTTATGGCGTCACGTCGTAAACGTAAGGGCCGGTACCGTCGGCTCCAGAAAAACCTGCAGTGCAACCGTCAGTGATCACATCCGCATCGGAAGCCAAAGCGCCGCCGGAATTTTCTATTTTATTGGACCCAAGGTGATAACCCAAAGTGGCGGGAGCGCAATACAGATAATCAGTTGTTCCGTCCGGGTCTTTGGGTGTAACGCTGATATAGGTCGGGGTGAGTTTGGCCAGGCCTTCGGCGGTCGTGGGATAGGCGCCGGCGGAGTCATAATACATCTGCAAAGCCAGCTGCAGTTGTCGAACATCAGAAACCCGACGCGCGTCGCGGGCTTTGGAGCGGGCCGTGTTCAAAGACACCATCACAATCGTGGCTAAAATACCAATAATGGCGATAACCACCAACAGTTCAATTAAAGTAAACCCCGTTAAAGTTTTTTGATTATTTTGTTTTGCCCCAAAAAAGTTTTTGAAAAACTTTAACGGGGTAAAGCCTTTTTGTTTTCGC